>Ga0209780_1001968_pt1 | contig 14187 bp, 8 predicted proteins | sample WorMetexBAHAMAS2_FD_187384 | JGI IMG/M metagenome (GOLD analysis project Ga0209780, IMG submission 187384) | Marine gutless worms symbiont microbial communities from Max Planck institute for Marine Microbiology, Germany - Inanidrilus exumae... | ecosystem: Host-associated > Annelida > Digestive... | reverse complement strand
CAGTTTTTCCCAAGTATTCACCATTTGTCATATGCTCATGTGTGTAAAAATCAAAACGACTCACAAAATTTACAGAAAACTACCAGTAGGAAGTATTCATGTATGTAAGGGCAAGTGCAAGTGGTCTTTGGGCCCTTCTTGTCCGATGGTTTTATCCATTAAATCTTTCTTTCATCTTCTCCATTATGTTTGTCTGCAGCTTTCTTCCTTATTTTCACAGTCATACAACTAACTCCCTAAAGAACCAATAAATGTTGAATCTCTAGTGGACAATCGGGTTTTGCAACAACAAGCTATACCTTATGCTATAAAGTGTTTAACCCAGTAACATTGGAACTTACTTCAACAGTGGCACTGCACTAGACGAATCATGACCAAAAAAATACAAATTAGTCCCGTACGGGGACTAACGGTCGACTCTTCGCAACTGACGTTTGTGCCCACTACGAAGTCACGTGAGTGACGTGACACAAAAACTAGGCCAAATATCAAAAATCCGGCCGGATCAAACTTAAATATTGTGCCCTAGTTTAAGAATCCGTGGTCAGTTGCCAGCTCCCTTTGTAAATGGCGGAAAAGATTGTTTTTAAAAACGGCCGGATTTGCAACTTTGAAGTGCTCGTCACCTTGACTTGACCTTGGATCGGGTCATGCTGCATACCGTCGTGCATCACTCATCGACCTCTACCTACACGCCAAAATTCATTGAAATCAAAGAAACTTTTTGTGGACGGACAGACGTATACACGGACGGACGGACGGACATTGAAGACCAGCTTTATTACTCTCTGTTAAAGAGTCAACCTGAAAACAGAAGATGGACTTTGATGCTTCAGCGTCGACGTGGATGCCTTTGCCATCTCGACGGCCTGCTGTAACTTTGATCTTTGACCTCCAGAATCTAATAAGGTCATCAATGTGGGCTAGTGAATATTCGCTGTTGGTTTTATCAAAATTGTCCAAGGCATTCACGAGATATCGTGGTAACAACAGGCCTAACTGTCCAGACGAACGGACGAACAAACGGACGGACGAACGAACAAACAATCGAGCGGGACAGCCCGAAAACGCAAAGCCTTCACTAACACTGTCGGGTTGCAAAGGTATAAAAACAGAACACTGAACCAACTCTTTGCACAAAGAAGTTCTAAGAACACCAACCATAAAACGCAATATAGAAAAACAGTTGTTACCCGCTGCAAAAATAACTATATTTACAAGCACTGTGTGACACATATGAAGCAGTTCTGATACCCGTGGTTTCATGTATTAGTGGCGCCGCACATCCATGAACAGTAACCAGGTTTTAAAGTTTTTTTACTGATACTAAAAATTTATATATGAAAACCTAACAAATTACAATATTCAGTGCAGCCTGAACATCCTACTTCTCATCCTGTTGGATTAATAACGGTGGTTTTGCACAGATCATTAGCTATATCAATGTCTGAAACTGTACTCGTTTAGTGGCATAGTGCGACAGTTCACTACATCGTCACTTCCTTGTTCCCAATCTCCGTGTGTACATTCAACTATTATTCGCTGCTACCAGAATCCTGCAAATGTGAGTCAGCGACAGAAGATGTTCTTGGGGGTAAAATGGGATTCTGCTGCTGGACCGGGGCTGGTTGACGATCAAATAGCAGTAAAGGCCGAATTCCGTAACAGACTTCCTCATACGGACTGAAATTTTGTCGTGACCGTAGCGTCTTCACATAACTCGTCTCACTATCAATGCGACGAGCCATGCCTGCTGCATCATCATGCGGAATATAAACCGAGTCATACTCATGTACAGCGACGTCGTCATCAGAGTTGCGGATCAGATCGCACGGAAGATGATACGGACTCTCCGATATCGTTGCCGAATCTCGACCACCGAACTGCTCAGTTTCAACCCAACTGTCACCAGCCGCATCATTTGATGCGGAAGATCTGCGACAGTTCTCGGCCAGCTGGCCGTCCACGACATGAAGCAGAGAAGACATATCAGTGTCTATGTGCACCAGCCAATCCAGCTCATCAAATATACTGCCTTTGTCGCAGCTGTCGCCTGACGCATTATGCACCATCTGCTCATGTGGTAGAAGAAATACTTCATCAAACTTGTGGACACTGCCATGTCGTAATGCGGGTTTTTCTATTTCAGTATAATCCATCCCAACGGCACATGTTTTGCTTGGAAACAGAGATTTCTCTGAAATCAAAAATACTGAGAAAAATATAAGTACTGACACTTAATAATTACAGTAAGTATATGTCGTATTCCGGCAGCTTTGTTTCACAGCAAGATGACGAGTCGCATAATCAGAATTACATTTTTCCACCGCAATTTAATCTTCCATTAATGATAATGGGAGATTAACTCCCATTACTTATTAGGAGTTAATCTCCCATTAACGTTAATGGAAGATTAATTTGCCGTGGAAAAACCGGCCCTTAGTTCTGGAACACTGCACTGTCACTTACCACCGCAACACACACAGTTATTAAAGACTGCTTCACAGTCACTGACACTGACACTGCAGTGGCGGTTTGGTTTAGTGGTACTGGCGTTGGGCATATCAACGAAGTTACGCAACGTTCAGCCCGGGTAGTATTGGGATGGGTGACCACCTTGGTATGTAACCAGCCAACTCAGCCTGGCCCTCCCTCCCTGTATAGGCATAATGAGTACTGGCAATAGTTGTGGCCAACCCTAACAGTAGGCCATGTTACCAGAACTGATGGCATACTAATCTAGTTGAGTTTTTCCATCACTGGACAGTGTCTCTGGAACTCTCTGCCTGTTACATTACGTGACAGATACATTTCATCTGTACAGTTTAAGAGACTTTTGAAGACACTTTTGTTTGTCAAGGGCTGCGGCGCATAGTGACTGTTGCTTTTTTTGCGCCATGCACAAATATTCTTACTTATTTACTTACGTAATGGCCAACGTCGGTCGCATGCTGGCTTAACTGGGTCTAACAACCATAGCTGACTCAAAGCACCGCAAAATGGGATGAGCACCCTTGCAACGGATCTTGCAGTCTCTGAGAAATCTTCTTCTTCTGCTGTACTGACATGTAGTCTTAGTCCAAGCCTCATAGGTTTTTCAAACTCCAATATGTTTTCAACTACAACTTGGAAGTGTAAAATGAGGTGATGTAAGCAAGAAAGCAATATAAAGAATTCAAAAGGCGACCTAGCAAATGCAATAGACAGTAATAATGCTAGCTTGCATCCTTTAAAAGATCTGAGATCCTGACTGGATGTGGGGCGGCTGGGGCCCGATACTCTAAAACGTAATTGACCAACCCTCAAAGCATATACCTTCCAAAAATGTTATGAAACCTCAACAACAATTCATCCAGGGTAATAAATATTTCTAAAAACAAAACTGGACTTCGTTTTTAACAACGTTAACGTCTGTATAAAGAAATGCTTCACAATTACCTTTCTGAACACAAGCAAATGTAGTCTGAAGGCTGTCGGTTTTCCTACAATGATTAATGCATACATTCACTTACAACTTACAGTAACTGAACAATAACAATAGTCATGGCTGTGCTGTGTACTAAAACCGTGTGACTTTGTCAACATAGTTTTCATGAACACGAAACAAGATGCAAAGTCATTAACACCAAGTTCTAGGAAAAGTACCCAAAAAGAAAGGGAAATCTTAGAGCAACACAACACCATACAGGCTATATGCCTCTCCTGCCGCCCAACAAACAGCATCAAAACACTAATGATGACATGGCATAATTCAGGCCACTTTTACAACAAGAAGCTCAGCTACCGCAGAAGAATTGCACAATGCACTATGTTAATAAATTCATGCTAGTTTTCATGAGCTATGAGAGTTATAAAGGTTTCAAACGGCAAAAGTGACCTTCAGGGTTATTCAAGGTCATTAGCAATGGTGCCACTCGATAGGCCACGTATGATTTAGTCTTCCATTGCAACTATGTCTCTATCTTGTGCCGTTTCCGAGATATTATCACTTATTTCCCAAAATTTAAAGAGGTCACGTGACTCTAAACATATCCCTTTTGGGAGTAGTATATCACGCATGCACTCGTACTTCCTGTATGAATCAGTATACGAAATATGAAGTGAATAGCTTTGCCAATTACAAAGATATAATGGGGGCAAAATAATAAAACGGGTCACATGGTCACATGACCTGACCACGCCCCTTTTAGGGATGGTTTGTCACCGTATGCTAGGATTTCATACAGTCAACCTGCACGCAAAATTCTATGATTCTATCTTCAGCCATTCCAGAGATCTCTAGCTTCAGCTGTTCCAGAGATAAGGTTGATGCCCACCAAAATCTAAATGGTTCACGTGACTTAACCACGCCCCTTCAGGGACAGTTTGCCAGCTGTGTGGCTAGCACTTGCTACTATCAACCTATCTACCAAATTTTAATGAAGTCTCTATCTCTACCCACTACGAATATATGAAAGGCGATACAAAATAGCGAAAAATGGGGTGGTATGGGGTAGTTAAATGTCACTCAAGGTCACTGGAAATAGCACCATTCCATAATGCACATGTGAGCTCCTGTTAGTGATCCACAGTAACTGTGTCCCTATCTTGCACCGTTTCTGTGATACAGCGAGATATTGGTTGAAAATCGCCAATTCGAACCTACCCATCTCTATTTAGCGATCCCGTAGGGGGTAACCCGCTGGAATTTCGCTGAGATTTTTGGCATCAGAAACTAGAGTCCCTGGGCTATCGTATAGCATTGTTTGCGTGTATTATGTTTAGCCGTTTTGGTACAGTGCTGGCTTGTGACAGACAAACAGACAGACAGGATGACAGCAAATACCGCGCTAGCATAGCGTCGTGTGGTAAAAACTATGAACAACTGCAGCGTGAGTCGCAGCAACTGCATCAATACTATATTAGTGGTGATGATGGCAATTTCATATGAATCAACAAGAATGAGAATGCCACAATGTACTGTTATAAGGTGCATGTAAAAGTCGATGATTGTGAATAACACTTACGACAGACCCACGACAACAACAGCAATAATTATTGTTTAAAAACAACAACAACCAAAACAAGTGGTCAAAGTAATCTGACAAAAGGCCTCATCGCCCACATGCACGAATCATACATTTTTTTTGTAACCGGAAAACATTTTTGTTTAAATAGTTTCAACATTAAATGATTCACACATTCCTATTACCTGCATGTGCTATTTTTACTTTTTAGGGATGCACTACCATTGGTTGAAGCGTGACGCCAAAGCATTTAGGCAGTCACGTGCAGCTGTGATGCATATTTTGCTGCTCAAAGTGAAAAGATCAGAGTTTTAAATTGATGATTTCGTGTAAATGCAAAAGTCGACCTGCTAATAATATACTACACGTGTATATTGCAGAGGGCAACAGCTTTCAATTGGTGTATTGCGTAAGTGAAAGCGTTCAGCCATTGTTGTACAGCTTGCTATTACAATGGTTCCCTACGGGATGGAATCCCCTCAAAAGTGCCCCTTCCTGTGGGGGCATCTGGACCCCCATTTAACACATGGTTCCTTAGTCACACCGACTCACCCCAAAAAGCATCTAGATCGGTTCAGCCATTTTTGTAAGGATAAAGAACGTGACCAACTACTCCATGTGTAGCAATAGGTCGCTATCGCTAGCTGTCACCCTGATGTGGCCTAAAAAATGCAAACTTCACCGAGCTAAAGTGCATTCAAGTTTTTTGGATGATGTCACTACGTACATATGAAAATTCTGATGCATGATTTGACCATCTTGAGTAACAAAAGAGTACAATAAAAAGAGGTAACATAAAAATGCAGCAATTTTCCGTCTGATGGCTCAGGAACACAGCAGTGTTAATGAACCAATTTCTCATCATCATTGTCAGAAAAAGAAACAACAACCAGTGGTCAAAGAATTTTGACAAAAGGCTGCATCGCATGCTGGGACGTTACACAGGACTGAATGATCCCTTTTGCTGCGAACACACACTCGCCAAACACCACAGCAGAGACGGCCAATGGTTTTGAATGGGACAGACAACCGCCAGAAATTGTCCCTTCCCCTCGGGGGATTTTGACCCCCATATAACACGTGATTCTTTGGGCCCACCTGGGTGCCCCCAAGTAGCATCTCGATCGGTTCGGCTGTTTTTGCAAGGCTCACAAACGTGACCATCAGACACACAGACCAACCACGCCACGTCTGTAGCAACAGCCTGCATGTTATGCAATGCATGTAATGTGGCCTAGACTGACAGTAGAAACTGGCTGAAAGGTGCTCACAAGGGTTGTCATAGAATACCAGCCAATAAAAGTTACACATTACCCGGTAGCTGTGGCTGACTCCCAAAGATCCAGTGCATGTGGGGGACCGGATCCCACAAAAACAAACCCATGAAGATGGTTGGAGCAGGTTTTTACACGCCGAATGCCATGCAATGAATGCTGTCAAAGTACAGACGAGAACTCAAATCACTAACATCAACCACGGTAAACCACTTCCTAGCCTCATCTTTTCTTAATTGACCAAAATTCCTGAGGTAAGGCACACTGCCTACTTTATACCGGCTCTGCAAAGCCAATACCTAAAACACACCCGCAGACTTATGTCAAAATGTTTCCAATACCTTCGACGACGTAGGATAACAATGCCAACTATTGCGACAAAAGTCACCAAAATGCCGAACAGAACTCCGACACTAATGGCGGTGGTAAATGCTACATTATTACTGCTGTTGACTGGAGTTTGCATAACACCATTTGTGCCATTCATGTGAAAGCCTACACATACAGCATACACACAATAGCATTATGGATCCAGTGTCCATATTTCTACTGTATAACACCACAAATGGGTTGCAAATAATATCAGCGTTGTTTAGTATGTTTTCATCATTTTATACTATCACTACTGATATTATCAACACCGTCATCACCATCACCGTCAGTCTCTTAATACATAAACTTACAAATCTAACTTTTCACAGACATTAATTGTAATGTATATTATTACTGGCCTGCCTACACATAGTGTAGGGGCCAGGCTAGTAACGGTCGTGGGCATGTCGTCGTCTGTAACACTCCACGGCGGGCCTGCAGGCGGCTGCACCCGCGCAGACATGTTAGGTGAGGTGAGAAAAAGTAAAGCATTATTTGATTGGTTACTTTCTCAGCAATATTTCTACCAAAATTCTGAAAGTCAGTTAACGTATGTCAAAGTTATAACAATCCGAAGATGTTTGAGACACAGCGTATATGGCACATTGCTGTAAACATTTTCATCTCACATGCATAGCATACATCAGTAGGCTAAAGATAAATATTTTCAGTTGCAGAAATCGACAAGTAAAAACCATATGCAGGAACTTGATTTTATGAACACTAAACATGTAAAATATGAATATATCATATTATATGTCAAGTGGTAACGGTGAAAATAATACACGTGATAATAATGGACTTAATCGCCAACAATTTAGTTTTTAAATCCTTGCTGAAAGTTCAGCACTAAAGCAATAGGCAGCAGCTAACAAAGTACTCACCGCTGTGGAACGTCTCAGCTACATCTCCAGCGCTTGACGTTGGAGCTACTGAAGCATGTGACGTGGTTTCTTCAGCTGCAATAAACTGTGGCAATGACGATGAAAACTGACCACCGGCTACTTCTTCAGCTGATTCACTGCTCAAAGTCTGTACCTTTGTTGCAACAGTTGATAACTTTTGGAATACGCCAGGGAATATCGAAGTCTTCTGAACGTCTTCAGAAACGTGTGTCTGAGAATCACGCAGCGACTGCTGAGATTGCGTTACAGTGACACGACTCAATGGCGTATTAGTTGTAATGCCCCATGAATTCCGCAGCAGTGAATTTTCAGCTTCATTTTCAACTTCCGTTATCACAGTTCTTTGCGGCGTGACTCGACCGATAGTTCCTAAACGGAAGCTAATACTCCGTGCTGATGTGTCCTTAATGCCTGATGTTGGCGGTAATGAAAACTGTGATGTGGTTTCTGGAGCTGCGGTGGACTGCAACTGTGACAACGAAAACCGAGCGCCAGCTACTTCTGCAGTTGATTTATGGCTCTGAGTTTGAATCTTTTCAGTAACTGCCGGTACCGTTTGGATTACGGCTGTGACTGACAACTGATGAACTTCAGACAACTGATGGTTGACTGTGGGTTCGTATGTGTCATTATGACCACTATCTGTTGTAACAGTATCATCAGCAAGTACTGAAGTCTTCTGACTGTTTTCATTTGTAACGTTCCTTAAATTCAGCAACAAAGAAGAATTGTCATTTCTTTGTGACGTGAACTGACTTTCAGCTCCTGAAGGGAGACTAATATTCTGTCCTAAGGTGTCTCGAATGCTTGATGTTGGAGACACTGGAGACTGTAATGAGGTTTCTTGAGCTGTAGTGGATTGAAACAAGGAAGACAAAAGCTGACCGTTCGCTGATTCCTGGCTGGGAGTCTGTACCTTTGCAGCAGCTCTCGAGACGCTTTTGAGTGCGGCTGAAACTGACAACTGAGGAGTGACTGTGAGTTTATATGATGTGGAATCATGTACAATATCTCTGGTAACGACACTGTCATGGAGTAACAAAGTCTTCTGAGTGTCTTCAGTAATATGCACTTGAGAGAGATTCAGAGGCTGTGTAGAATTCATCACAATGTCTTCGCCTCGAGGTGGCACGTTAGTTGTAATGTTCCTTGTGTTCAGTAGTAAAGCGGAATCTGCAGTATCTCTCTTTACAGTCGTTTGTGATGTTAATTGATTTATCGGACTTCGAACCTCAACTGGGAGGATAATATTCTTTGCTGATGAAATCCTAAGTTCTCCTACACTCATCTTACCTACGCTGTCCAGCTGTAACTGATCAGCTGTCACACTCGGGATGTCTACAGGTGAAGTATCGTGGTTAATTTTCATAGTCTGTGTGTGCCTTGGAATCTCTGACGACTTTGTATTAGACTGGTTATCAGCTGTTCTTGAAGCAACGGAACTACTACGTTCACGCCAACGACTGGTAAAAATTAACCCGGATGTGGTTGATACAAGGTCTTGGGTCTCACGTGACGCTGACTTTGTCCACATTGACACACTATCCTCATTCATTCTCTTGGCAGCAAACACTGCATCCATTCTTGTAATTCACTGCAACACCACACAGGTTAACATTTGTTGCTGCTCTATCTGCCCGTGAGTTAAGTGGTTCTAATGCCCTGGTCAACCATCGTTCAGATTCTTACCTTATTCTGAGATGACCTAAGACCTTCAACACTTCAAATCTAACATCAGCATTAACCTGCAAACACAATCGGGAGCAATTAAAATGCTGCTGTCATAAGTTCACAACCACCAACAATCGATAACAAGACTACTCAAATTCTGAGTAAGTACTTGATTAAAATGACAGCATTACTGCTCTGATGTCATTCGAGATCACATACTAAGTACTGCAGCTAATCAGGAGTTCACTACAGCAACTGGAGTCAATACGTCATCTTACAAACACCCGGTAGCTCAACGCAGAAACACACAACAGCAGTAGGCCTCCTCATATCAACAGCCACAAACAGCAAGCGTCTCACTAGCAGTGTGCGCTGTCGCGGCACGTCATCAATCACTCACTCAGCAGTGCACGCACAAAAAATCTGGTCAAATATACACACGGCCGGCGACGGCCCTCCCTCAGTCTGTCACGTTAAGTGGGAAGCAGGCGTATCAACAGTTACCGGCTTTTACAGCTACGTAAGCAAACACGGTGGAACGAGTTTTCTTCCAAAAAAGCACTCAACGTGAGAAATACACAGAGAAGGCAGCAATACAACTCATACCCGTCGACAGAATAATTCCCCTCACGAATCACGACCGTCTTTTCACGAATTCATAACAAACAATAGCTCAATATCAAGCACACACATCACACACAATAACGCTGCAGGCTGAAATGCAGCACACTACTTTTGCTACTCACTCATTTGTCTCCTCAAATACACAATACCTCTAGGCCTCTGATCTCCTATTCAGCACAAAAAGGGCGTAGCTCCTGCTGCCCATGCCCATATATCTACTATTGATTTTCCTATAACTCCCTATATTGAGGGGCAGCAATCATACGCTGAATAAAATAAGAACGGAAGAAACTAAAAGGGCGTTCAGTAGAGCGCATACCTCCCCCACTGACCTTCACCTTTGACCTTCTAAAATTTAATCACCTCGTCCCCTGTGACCAAGGGTATGACTGACGAAGTTTGGTGTCAATCGGACTTGAACTGGCGCCAGGAACTTGTTCAAAAACATATATACGTATATAATTTTTATCTAACTAAATACTGACGCTGGCAAAATTCCAGAGATTTAACCAATTTGCTTAGTTTTTACGCCCCTGGGAATGAAGTACCAGTGGGCCAAAAAAAAAATAATAATAATAATAATACACAAATTTCTTTACCGCATAAGGTCGTAACTTCACAAGCGGTGGAGGCTAGAACATTCTGTAGTCAACGTATGTACCAACTATGGCACATCAAAGTGGTAACTAAAAGATGGGACTTCAACAACCCAGCGTCGACGTGGATGCCTTCGTCGCCTTGACGGCCTGCTATAACCTTGACCTTTGACCTCTAAAATCTAAACATGTCATTAGGAGGGGTTATTGAATATTCCCCGTATTTTTTGAGATTGCTCAAGCCGTTCATGAGATATCGTGGTAACAATATCTGTCTGGACGAATAAACAAACTAACAGACAGATGGACAAACAGCCGGAAAACATGTTTTCAACGACACTGTAGGTGGCAAAGGCATAAAATCAAAAAATAACAAATATGAAATTACTGAACTGTTATCTGGACAAAGTTGAATCAACAGCAACGGAATGGCCTGCCCTTTGTCATTTAATTGACTGACTTATGGCACATTAATCTCGGCGTAGTAGTAGCAGCATAACTGCCAGCATTTGACATTTTAACATCATTATTTGCATCAGTAATCAACTATTCCAAATGTTAGAAAGGCCTATATAGGTATGAACTGGACAGGACACTAGTTAAACATAATTGTGTCTGGTGGTGATAAGAACAGACATTCTGCATGCCTTGCATTGTCACCATTCAAAGGCAACATGTTATAATAACGCCCAAGTTGCACTACAATAAACGGCCCTGGACAATGCAAAATGTGCCCAATGTCTCATTTAACCCCTCACGCTCCCGCACCCTTCTATTCCAAGTCACACAAACAACACCGCCAAAACATTGGCCATAGGGCTCATATGGCCAACTCAGTTAACAGATACATTCAGAAAAAAAAAACAACAGCATATTACAGTAAACATTATTACATTGCTTTCAAACAGCATGCTGTAAACCGTACGTCGTGTCATTCACCCTTTCAGTGAATTAGCAAACACGGCTTCATGTTGACTAATACAAGGTAATTGGATGGGCTGTTACATTTGGGAGTGGCAAAGGGTTGGGCGTCAGACTTGGCTATCAAAACCTCGCCTGCTCGACTCCCAGTGGGGGCGCGGCAGCATAATGACTCTGGGAAAGTTATTCAATGTTCACATCATTGTGCCAAGTCATCAAGGTGTATAATATGCTACGGTCAATGGACTGGAAAAATAACCATCGATCTAACTCTGCACTGGACATGCACTACAAACGTCCATGCTCTAACCGCCGACAGACATAAGGACTAGAAAAGGAAGACGAGCACCCTTTACCTTTGTTATTATCTAATACCCATCAAAACTCCTTTGTTCGACCAAAACAACTTACTCAGCATAGGCTGTATAACATTCTCTTGCTGCAAGTATTTGTATGCCCTCCCTCTGAAGCATTAACAATACGTCTGCAAGCAGTAAGTAAGTAAGCTATGTAACGAGCTGAGTTTAATAGTCCCTCTGCTCCAAAAAATAAGCTAACTTTTGCTGAAACCATAGTCTTGACCATATCAATTCATATTTCTAACTAGACAGGTTGCAGCATATCTGGAGACACACTGCAATATAGGCTCGAAGAGAGCGTTTCCCACCAGCGTACTCGACAGGTGACACAAATAACACAATTGTTTACTTACTTACTGATGCACAACCTGTTTAGTTCCTGCATTCGACGATATGCAGTGTAACGTGCCTGCGACTGAGTGATGCCAGCGTTATCTGCCGTGTTACTTATTTTCAGTTTCCAATTCAGTCTGCTTTTCTTCAACATATCGCTCACTAGGCCACACCAGCACTGCAGCGTACTATTTGTTTTAATATGCAATATTGGACATCGGACGTTACTGAAAATTTTGTTAACTACCTTTCTGGTGCGCAGAATACACCCAAGGGAAAGACTTAGAAGTGATTGTAATGGTAAAAATGGAAACCAGACATCACATAGAGGGACCATTTGGAAGTCAATTTCTTCCGATCTGTAATCATTGCGGAGTTATGATGGCCTGAAGTCGCAAGACCTGGAAATTTTGTGAGCAATTTTTGCGTTTTTTCGAAAAACAACTCCTTATGGTAAAATTTTCAAAATTCTGTTCTGAACGTCTTCACCGCCTCACCGACCAACGTTGTTGTGTTGAAATGTGGTAAAATTTTTCCGACGGGAAATCGGCGAAATCGTGCGTTATTAACCAGACAAAAAAAAAATTTCGGCTGCCTCTCGAACTGTTGCTGCTGTTCGGATCGCTCCCAAAATCTGCCAGGGACAGCTGCCAACATTTGGCTCACATTATTCCAGATTTCATCCAAATCGGTTCACTTTTGGCAGAGTAATAGCTGAACACGTGAAGGACGTTCTTTTGCCCCATAGAGTATTTTCATGATAGGCTCTTTAAGCCTATAATCAGAAGTTCTTACAATAGGCTCATAACGTGTGGACTGTGGACCCATCAAGTGTATTATGCAATTGTCATTATTTTTACTTTGTAGACAGTACAGCATTACAAGATAACCGCCATACACTGCCTGACTGCAATAGAGACATCAAGTGAACTTGACTGAGACTCTGAGACTCTGTACACTACAATAAACTAATAATGATATAAGAAGAGCTCAGTTTTGTTGTATTAGCAGATATTCCACTGCACACATACAATACCAAGAAGGTAAGTGCACTATGTCAGGCCCATGCTAAGCCCAAATGTTACGAATGTGCAAGTTATGGCATTACTGAAAAAAACTGATGAGTGCCAATGCTGTACTAATTATGACATAAATACTATCACCAGTATTTTTACTGTGAAACGTTATGCTAGCACAGTAAATGCTATGGCCTGGTGTCTGTCTGTCACACGCCCCGTGTTCTATCTAAACATCACTGTGCAATCAACACCTCATTGTCGCCTACGGTCTCTAGCATTCTGATGCAAAATCACTTGATAAAATTCCAACAGGTCACACCTATGATTCCGTTTTTTGCTCGGACTAATCGGCGCGTTATAAATTCATGTTTGCCTCTTGGCGTATGTCGACCAAAGGCCTATAGTGGGTAATGCTGTGTGGTTCTGGATTTTCATCAATCGGTTCGGTTTTGGATTAAAACTGCGGTTTCGGTTTCGATTTCAAAACCATCACAGCACTACTTTTAATAAAAAGTATAATCAGCCTTTAACTTGCCTACGCAGCGCAAATAAACCTACATCCCTTCAGCAAAGCTCAACACGACACAGCAGGCGGGCAATTAAGACCATCAGCATTAATCAGCAGACCTGCCGGGCACGACACATTGAACACTGTTGCGCCTTTTAATTGGCACTGTAGATCTGCCTTTAAGATGATATGCAACGATTTTTTACCAACTTCATTAAAAGTAGTTTCTAGCTGCTTACTGCACTTGTGTTCTATCGAACTCGGGTCTATCAAATGCAACATCGAGACGGCCAAAATTCGTAGAAAAGCGTGGCAACTACTGTCGCGACACTGCCAAAATTTTTGCAGCCGCACACAAATTTTTGTCATATCAGACAAAGAATTGCATGCATAATCGTTTAAGAACAAATAAAACCGAAAACAAAATTTTCACCTCTCTAAAGTAAAATCCGAATTCTATTTCCGGTTTCTTTGACCACCGAGCACAAAGTGAACGTTGATTAGTTTTCACTCAGGTCGGATTTTTGCGACAATCCGTGGATAAATATGTCCGCCACAATTGCGAAACTGCCAAAATCGGAATTCGCACACCTCTAAAA
>Ga0209780_1001966_pt1 | contig 14190 bp, 9 predicted proteins | sample WorMetexBAHAMAS2_FD_187384 | JGI IMG/M metagenome (GOLD analysis project Ga0209780, IMG submission 187384) | Marine gutless worms symbiont microbial communities from Max Planck institute for Marine Microbiology, Germany - Inanidrilus exumae... | ecosystem: Host-associated > Annelida > Digestive... | reverse complement strand
TACACACTGTTAACGGCGACGGATCTAAAACCGCAAAAATCATAAAAAGGCAATGTTAACCACACATAACATTGACATTCAGGCTATGTTAGTGTGGTTAGCATTGCCTTTTTATGATATTTGCGGTTTTAGATCCGTCGCCGTTAACAGTGTGTATAAACTGCAGTTTTTTTACATTTATAAACAATTAGAAGTAGCGAACAATACTTTCAATATACTCTAACCAAAGTATTTACCAACTAGCATCATTTCTGAAATCATGCATAGATAAGAATGCAGATCATTGCAGATGTTTAAACTACCAAAAAATATTACAAACTAGATGGCTGTATTGCGTGAAATGCCCTCAATGCAGTATTCGGCTCGAAGGGCTCGGCTATATCTAATAGGTGGTACCTCGGGCCCACCCATTGATTGATTGATTCAACGCAAACGGTATCTCGCACGCTTCAACCAATTTTATAGGGCTCACTGGGTGACAGACCGACAAACAGACTGACAGACCACGCTACTCGGTCGTAACAATAGGTGACATCTACGTACGTAGTACAGTGATGTGGTCTAATAATAATTGTAGCATTATGTAGACTAGATCAGTTTCCATGCTTTTATCATCGAACGGAACAAGGCAATCGTAGGCAGCAGACTTCGCTTCGCCTGCGGTGTGGAATCGCACACTGAATTATAAACTTCATTAACCGAAATTCGGTTAATGCTAAACTAACTGCGCTTTTCTACGTCCGTGTATCTCCACAAACCGTCATGCGACTGAACATCGGGCAGAGAGGTTTTCCTGCGCCAATGATCCCATCACATCATGTTGGATTGGATCGTTAGTCTTGCAATTAACAGTCATTTTCAACAATCAGGTAATTAGTTGCTAATTATAGCTAATTGGCTATATCAGAGACAAAAGGTCACGGGTGGAGAGCTAGCCTATCCCTACCAAGTGAAGGAAGGTCAGCGATATATTAACCTCAACCCGTCTTTGGAGGCCTTTTTATCTACCCATCACTACTGGTTCTGTTTTGTTTCTTTTTTCCGTGCGGTAGACTAAAAGCTGGCTACACATCAGCCCTTTAGCACGCTGTGCAGTTGTAGGCCTATCGTATAATCATAAATCGTACTATTCACGCTGAATGATTGCAGTGAGAGGGTTTAAGTAAGAAAGCGTGCGTGACTCGCCATGTTCTATCAGTATCGCCGAGCGGCTGAGGCGGCTGCTGACATCGTACATGGTGACTGCGACGCTACGTCATAATCGGCGACAACGAGGAAACGGTCACCTGCTCGCTAGAGCTGGGCAATTCAGCCGAAAATCGATTAATCGACGTTTCGGTTCGATTCGACAACCATGTGGCGAGTAACGGATAACCGGCTAGTACGTATCTTACCCCATATTGTGCTGTTTCTACCTATATCGATCCTACTGTGCAATGTCACTGGGCTTAAGGATTAGCAGTCCTTCGATCGTTGCAAAAGGCATTTCTGTGTCAGTGTGTCGAGTATAACAAGCGGTATTCCCGCGATGTCAGCGAAAGCCGTTGGCCATTTCAGTCCTTTTCGACATTGGCGGTATTGACAACGACAAGGACGTTTTAGCTATGGTGGATCATTGGCCACATGACCACGTTGACTGGTAGGTTCCACTTCTAGCATGGGGTTTCCTATTAGTGTTCTATGGTAACAAGAGCTCTAAAACGCACCATCTACAAGCTATTTGTACGTTTGTAGGATTTGTACGTCTGACTGATTAAGGACATCAACACCATCGAAGGCATCCAGCGTCGAGCTGCCAGATTCGTCACAGTCTATTCATCGGTGTATCGTCATTACTAAAGCTAAATGATCTGAACTGGACTTCTCTTAAACATCGCAGTCGAGATAGCCGACTAGCAATGCTCTTCAAGATTGTTAAGTGCAACATGCCTGTACAAGCTGATGCTGTTTTACTGCCGGCTGACCCTAGAACCAGACATCACCACAGTTTCAACTTTTAAGTTCAAGCATTTTCTGTCACATACTGCTCAGTATTATAAACATTCGTTTTTCATTAGAACAGTACCAGAGTGGAACTCTCTACCTGAAGCCTGCGTCAACGCGGATACCATCACCGCATTCCAGGCGCAGCTCCGTCACACGCACAGTCGTGATACGCGAAAGTGGTCTGACGATTATTGAACTAGAACTAGAACTAGAACCAGCTCTGCTGTAGACCAGTGCCCGGCGGGAGAACCCGGAGAGCTCTCACAGCCCCTTGTGTGGGCTACGACGACCGACATTGGCAAGTGGAGCGACGCAGCTGCCGTTCGACCGACGGCAACGACAACAAAATGAAGACGTAATGACGCCACGCCGGCCGTCGGAGGCAAATAATAGCGAAGATTGACTCAGTGACGTCACGCCTGGCAAAGAATATTAATGACCGTGCGTCACGCGGAATTCGCGTCACGTGCGAGACGTCAGTAAACAACGACATGGCCCAAAGCGGTCGAGCGGACATTATAGTCTGTTGACTTTGATGCAATACGAAAAACGATAACTGATGGTAGAGTTTGCATATTCTGAGTCACGTGATCAAAAAATAGCAATCTCCAGTTTCGCCTCTTTTCCACAGTTTGCTGTAAGGTTTCGTTTCCTCTTCGGGTTGTTCATTTAACTCATCCATTCCCAAGTATTTTCCATGTATTTGAGACCCCTGGCTCCGATTTGTCTATTCACTTTGCAACTTACGTGACTCTCTTCTAACCAAAGAACAGACAAAACAACTTGAGGATGTTCAACGGCGTGCACTTCAGGTCATTTTTGGTAACATAGCCTACCATATGACGAAGTACGTCGCACACATAACATTCCGACACTAGCTGAACGTCGACTGGACCTTAGCAGAACATTTTTCAAGCGAATCATCAGAGACAACTCGAATGTTCTCTGGTATCTCCTGCCAGCCAAGCGTGATGTTCAACTAACGGCTCGACTGCGTTGTGCTAGACAATATTCAACAATCTATGCGCGAACTAATCGTTATAAAAACTCTCTCATTGTATATGGACTAAATCATTGACAGTAATTTCAGTACCATTCTATTGTATTATGCATGCGTTGTATACTGTTGTATGTTTGTGTAATCCAGACGCAGCTCCGTCACACTCACAGTCGTGATACGCGCCAAAGACCGATAAACGTTTGTTTTACGATCAGCGCAAAATAGCGCTCCGCCCTATGTTGTTAAAGGTCATACAACTCTCTCCGCATGCGACAAGTCACAACACCTGTGTAATAGGGGTCAAAACAACTGCATAATTTGGAATCCCTGACCCACAACTTTTATGGCACTATCATGAGGATTAATGGTCGTTTACAGATGGTACTTTCACCGCTGGGTTTGACTTGTAAACCTTTAGGTATTAACTGCTCTCCGTTGTTGTTTTTAAGCGCAAGCTGAAAACGTATCTGTTCAACATTTCGTTTTGATCGGCTTTTATCACTTATTAACATTGTAATGCCTAGCCGTTTCATTTTCGTTGTAGGCTGGACACTAAACTAACCACATAATTGCATATTGCATTGAAAATCTGCCAAGCGGTTTTACCTGCAAAGGTGTTTTGAACGCCTGAATGGATCCGAAAATATATCACTAAATAGCTAGATAAACAGGTAAATAAATATGTAAATTGATTAGATAGTTGGATGGATGGACGGATAAATGGATAAATGAAATTTTCGTTATAATATTTCACCCATTTCCACATAAGCCTCCCGTGCCCCGTGGACGAATTTGCACCGAATTTGGCACAGTTGCATGGGACGCCGACGTAGGCCTAATCACCTGTGACAATTTTTGGTGATCGGTAGAGAGAAATCTGTCCTTTCAGAATGGCAAGCCCAGTCGCCGTTAACACGGGGCTGGCTCTACCACACAGCACGTGTGAGCTGTGTAGCCACTGAGTTTCTGTCGGTACGCTGTATGTACATCAGTGTCATTTTGCAAGCTTGCCATCTGTCAACTGCTGGTCGTCTGTCTGTCTGGGGCAATGCTATCGTCTGCGTGTTTTATGTCGAGTTGCGTCGTGCGATAATGAAGTGCGCATACTCAGCAAAAACGCGTCTGGGTCGATAAGCACCGCGTTATGTAGCCGACTCATTCGCATCAGCGGTCGTATGATCGACGCAAAACATCACGGGGCGCCGAAAACATAGGACCGGACAATGCCGGACGACATCGCAACGCTGAACAGTGGCGGAGGTGTCATTCGCGGACTCCGTCATGCGCATCAAAGTCGATGAAAGTTGATAGCCGATGGGTTGTGTTTCGTTTATATGGTTTCTTCTTGTACACTTTACATGTCCATGCATTCTCAGTGCAGTATGTATTGCTTTATGTTTACACACGTTATACTTTCTGCTTACCCGACAATTAAAGAAACAGTTGCTCATATCTCATTACACGATGCACTCTGCTTATAACTGCTCGTCGTATGCAAGATATCAGGCCTATAAAGGAGCTGAATTGGAATTATCGGGCCTTTAAACGATGATATCAAGGATAAATTACGTCGTCATTTCCGGTCCCGCATGTTCATTCTACCCAACGTCATGTTTGCGGTACTTTACGTACACTACATGCAATATTTCCAGATTACGTACATGCACCGACGTCGTAGAGTATAGGCCTCGGCCCGACAACTAAGTCTTCGCCGGAGACATGTGGACAACGGACGGGTTTATTCGCGGACTTAGACCTGTCGCATTTTGGAAGTTTACGCAATTTTAAGCCGTCGTCATCATCATCATCATCAGCGATACGATACGACATTATCTATTAACATGTGCCCAAAAGCTATTTAACCGGACAGAACCAGAAAAGAAAAATACTGAAAAACTAAAAACACAAATCAATACAGCTCAGAAGAACCGGTCAGTATATGTTTATGAAAACTATATGACAGAAAAAAACACAGTACAAGAACAGAAGCATGAAGTTCCAGTGGGCACATACAGTGGCCCTAAACAAGATGGTATGCACATATATCTATCACAAAATAGCTGCAATAAAAGCATTTGAAAACAGACAACCGATTTATGCTGTTGCGTAGCATTTGCGAGTTATTTGTTTACTTCAGTCTTCATATTCCTTTTTTCTGTGGCTGCCTGTATGGCGAATAAAGTTGTATGTATTGATACTCAGTACGATGAGGCTGATGGGATTTATTCTAAGGATCCGTGCTTGACTTCATGTTGAAAATAATGTAATATGTTGTACGTGCACAATGTTTCTGATGCAATAAACAGCTCATTTGCGAACATTTTTTCACATGAAAAGTTGCGAAGGTGGACTTTTAGGAAAGGAATTGCGGCGCGATATGGAACCGGAATGTTGAGACTCTGAGCACCCAGGTTTGCGAGTATGATCGACAGTCGTCTAACTGGCGAGACAACCGGTTGATTTACAGCGTGGTTCACTCAACTAATCAACATGAGGCGGGCGTAATGCTGTCAACTGCCCGTGTTCAATATATATTCCTGAGTGATGGCTTCGCGCCGCCCCATGCAGTCTCAGGTCTGTTATTAAAAACCTATCCTACGATGATCCTTGCCGAATGTTATGTCAATCTGTTCTTGTCCATCTGCGTTATACGAACTGTAAAACGAACCACTTGGTGAATTTAAAAAGCAAGTTTCCAGCGCATTTCTGTCGCGATTCAACGTGTGTTATTGTGTTATTTATCGTTTTTTTACGACCAATAAAATTCTTTGTTATTCTTATGTGATCTACCTAACTGTGACCTTTCTGTGACCTTTCTGATGACCTTGAGTGCAGAGTTGCACGCGGGTCGGGTGGACCCGCGGATCGGGTCGGGCCCAGTTCGATGAATGACAAAAATTTATTGCCTGTCATATTATACATATAATAATGAGTTAAATATGTTTCATGTAGTCTTGTATGTATATGGCGATCAGGCGATGTGACAAATCCGAAGCAAATCGTACCGGTATAAGTGTGGTTTTAGCATTAACGCTTGTCTGTCGCCGGCACAACACTGTCTGAAGTGTTTGATCGCAGCAAGAGCATCACTTGTAAATGTCGGCCTTTGCTGTGCTGCCTGCGCAGCAAGATGCGCGGCAGGAACCCTTCGTGTCGTATTGCTATCGCACATCGCACTTCCTGTGCCTGTAATAAAACTACTAATGCCGGTGGTAACTGGTAGCCACAGTTAGGTATCTACCAGCAAATTTTATAAAGTCTTTTAACAGGCTACATGAAATTACAGCTTAGTCATGATCATTTTATTGCAAGAATTATGTAGTCGATTGCTGCATGCATTTCAACACGGTAGCGTCACGCAAATGCATCTATCGCTATAATTAGTTGTCGCCTCAGTCTAGAATACCCTTACATTCTTATACCCATTATTTAGGCGGCAGTTCTTCTGTCTGTCAGTCAAGTTAGTTAGTTGGAGTTTAACGTCCCATTTCAGCACAAATATATAAAATATATCAGAGACAAAAGGTCACGGGTGGAGAGCTATCCCTTCCAGGTCGACTCAGCCTTCTACCCTCCGCGGGACGGTAAAATGAGTACCATCCAAAGGGCGGTGATGCCCTGCGGTTGGGGAGTAAAGGCAGGCATGGTGTACTGTAATTTGCAGGTAAAACTGTGTGATTCATGTCTGAGCGCATTAGAGGCGCTTTGAATGCGCTATACATACAGACGTATACTTTACTTTTACTACAGTGAAGGAAGGCCAGCGATATATTAACCTCAACCCTGGCCGCCTTTTAGTTCAGCAGCCGCCCAAAAAGGAAAGGCATCGAGAGGCTCATTTAAATTATTACGCTAGCGCCTACAACAGGGGAAGACAACTATCGCATCTAGTTCAAAGGTCAATCGTACAGACAGACAGATAGACAGACAGACACGACTAATCACATTACCTTTCCCACTAACGCGGTCGATAACAAGCGGACCTATTCCTGTGATTAGCGCAATCGGGCGTGTGTATGCTGCAGACGGTTACGATCGGCAGACTCTGTGATCGCTGCAATGCAATGACGTAGTCTGCAGTCCTCTGCAGTTGTTGAAGCTAGACCTATTATCGTGCAACACAATCAATCGATGCCAAAAAGATGGCTGTATTGTGTTGAATGAACGCAATACAGTATTCGCCTTGAGTAGGTTCGCTATATGCAACTGGTGTTTTCCTGTGCCTACCCGACTCCTGAACGCAAACGGTATCTCGATCGCTTCCGAATTGTCTGCAGGGCTTACTAGGTGACAGACCGACAGACAGACCGACAGACCACGCTACTCGGTCGTTTACAATAGGCGGCATCTACCTACGTATTAAAGAAAAGGAAAGGAAGTGTATTTATATAGCGCCATTTGTATACTATGTTTATCTCAAAGCGCTCAGGCATGGATCGCACAGTTTTACCTGCAAAATACACAATGCCTGCCTTTCCTTCGTAAGCGTTCACCAAATGGCGCCACCTCTAACTGAGGTAGGAGACATCCAGTTGCAGCTCACTACTCATCTATCGACCCCGAAGGGATGAAAGGCTGAGTTGGCCTGATTGTTGACCTATAGTGGACGGTTTACCCACATAATATAATAAGTGGTCACCCGTTAGATACAGGTGTCGTACAGTACAGGGAATGTTCGCCAGTCAAAGACCGATGTTCTACGGCTGTGCCACGCAACCAACTGCGATGTAGTCTAATAATAATCACTGTAGCATATCTAGGCTCTTAGACTGGTTTCCATGCTTGTGTCGTCGTACGAAACAAGGCAGACGTAGACAGCAGACTTCGCTTCGTCGGTGGTGTGCAATCGTACGCTTAACTATATGCTTTCTTAACGTAAGTCCAGTTAATGCTAACTTAACTTCGCCTTCCTACTTCCATCAATATATATTTTTTCGGCGACTTACACATTTGTCATAGAAACACCAACATCAAAAGGTTTGTTTCCGTATTATTCTTCCCATTAATTGTTTACCCCAGCGTAAATGCAATATAGGCTAAAATTAATTATGTTTGTGTTATTTTATTTATGCTTATTTTAAATTTATTTAAATATGCTTATATTAAATTATTTATAATAAATAGAAAACACAGCGACCGATGTGGGAATCGAACGCTCAACCGTTTAGCCAACTGGCCACCCGATATGTTGTTGTAGATAAAGCTATAGCAGTCTATTACAGTTCAAGTGAAATTCTACTGATATAAAAGTGAAACAAAATTTCGGTCAACAGCTGCGCCGACAAAATGTTTTATTGTTCGAGTTTTGTTTCAGCGTCAGCACATGTGAAATAAGCTGTTTTACTTACTGCCTTCAAAGACGCATGCTGTCAAGTGACTCAATAGTCGATGGTGATTGGCTGCGTGCGGCTGACTGATGAAAGCGTTATCGATACCATACGTAGTAACGAAAATCGCGAAAACGTTTGGGGTGGACTTCCGGTGCGCAGCGTACAGCACAGGGGAAAGACTTTCAGTTGAGTCTGATGGTAAAAATGCAAACTAGACATCCCATAGGGGGACCATTTAGCCGTGAGTTTTTGGTATTTGTAATAATTGCGGAGTTATGACGGCTTGAAGTCGCGAGACTTGAAAATTTTTTAGCAATTTTTGCGTTTTTTGGAAAAAAAACGACCGCTTAATATTCTGTTCCGACAGTTTTCGCCGCATCGTCGATCGACGTTGTTGTGTACTTCAAATGTCGCAAAAAATTTTCCTACGGAAATCGGTGAAATCGTGCGTGATTTTCCGGACAAAAAAAAACAAAATTTCGGCTTCCTCTCAAATTGTCGCTACTGCGCGAATCGCAGGCAAATAATTACAGCCGTGCAGCATGCCGGGAAATGCTAAGGATCCGTATTTGATGACTGTCGTATAGAGTTGGACGTTGATGAATACGGTATTCACCAACCTCAGCATCATCGTCGTCATGAGCATCATCGTATCCATCATTACTTTTTCGCCGAACGCAACTGTCGATGGATTTTCGTGAAATTTGGGGATAGATTCGTCTCGTTTCGGGGAGCAGTCTATCGTATTTTTGGGATGCCCTAAGATTGGGGGTTTGCACCATTTCCGACTGCTGATACCATTGCGAAGCCGATCGAAACTGCCGATTTCAATAGCCGATTGCGTGCGCGACCTCAGAATTCATCTTGCAAGATATAAGGCCGCCTTAATAGTACAAGTGTGAATCCTATTACTATAAAATATGGAATCCAATACAGCAGTGCTCAGAAGAACATGCATGTATGTATTATGTATGTATCTTTATTTATCAGTGATGTGAACTGAAGCAGTGGATGATTGACGTGTAACATGGGCTGCAGCAGACAGTCATTGATGAAGCTCGCACCAGTGAATGGCGTAAACGTCTGCGAGCTTGTATTTGTACCAGAGATGGACGTTTTCAGCACTTGCTTTAACTTTCTGACTATTTGTCAGGTAGGTATTAGTTACAAATACCAGTGTCTCCTTATGACAATGCTGGTCATTTGTTGCATAGACTTTACGAATTTTTGTCATCAAATCATATTCCAAACATTCGTGCGTTATCTGCATTCTGTGTTTCGTATACTGCACAAAAAACTAAGTAAATCATCACTGTGATATTTTGTAGCGTTAATTATCTAAACGTTGTTAAGTTTTGTTAAGTTTCAAGTAAAACTGATTAAATTTGATAATATGAGTATATAAAAGTTCATTATTTTAACTTTTTTGAACTTGGCAAGGTAGTGTGGCAACACAGGTAAAATGAGTTGGAACACTTTGTAATACTAAGAAATCCGTCATTGAAATAATTTTGAAAATCGATCTACAGTTGCCAAAGTTATGATCAAAAGTCAGGCGCATTGTTTTTTTGAGACACACTATATAAGTAGACTAGTAATTTCTTCCGAATACGGGAACTTATTTCAGACTTTGTATGATGAGATTCCTAAGCGCTGTGTACTTTTACTTTTTTTGTCTGCGCTATGCGGCGAAAAAATAAGCTTGATATAAAAAGGCTGTGTCAGTCGTGCGCCCAGTGAACGGTGACTTGAGCCAGGGCTGCAGCTGCTGCTGTTCGTGCTTCTGTAGTTGATGCGGATGACAGCGACAGACAAGCTTATCAGCGGGCAGCAGTTGACAGCGTCCTGAGCGCCGATGTAGACGACGCTAACAGTTAAAAGATGGTCCGTCACACCGATTAACCGTCGTAACAGATGGAAGCGTGAGGTAAGTCGGAGACGTACGACGTTTGTCTGTCACGGGCACCTGTTTCATTAACAAATATTATGAATCAGCAGTTCAGCTGAAAGTTGATAATGTAATCGCATTGACGATACTTATGTCCCGTCAGTCCAACGTAATATATTGTTGTCAGTTTCGTAATTTAAAAATTTGTTATTTTTAGCTTGACACAAGACAAACCGGTAAAGCTCTGAGTAAACAGATCTTTTTATCCTACTATCTTGTGGACTTGTAAAGTGTGCTGTTTATTCGTTCCCCAGTAAGTGATGTTCGAAGATCTAGAACAATAGTATGGTACTATTGTCAGATCTTCTAACTTTATTTACTGCGAAACGAATAAGCAGTAGCAGTATGTATAAGTAGTAGTAGTAGTAGTAGTAGTAGTAGTATGTTTATTATGATTTCGTTACCCGTCAGTGTAGGCGAAGACATTATGTTTTCGGCATGTCCGTCCTCCGCGTGCGTTCGTCCGTTCGTTCGTCCGAACAGAATTGTTACAATGATATCTCACGAAAGGCTTGAACAATTTCGATGAAATTTACAGGAAATATTCATTACCCCTACTGATAATCTGCTAGATTCTGGAGATCAAAGGTCAAAGGTCAAGGTCACAGCAGGCCGTCGAGGTGGCGAAGGCATCCACATCGACGTTGAGGCTTCGAAGTTCATCTTCTGGTGAATAAGCTTTGATAAACACGAAGTCCATACATTAAACATCACACACCGGATAAAACATAGTACACCTAAGTAGAGCATCAACACACAAACACACACACACGCGCGCACATACAACACATTCTTCAGTAAAATGACCGTACAACATATTGTGGACAAAAACTTCTAAGCGGATTTATGTAGCCTATTTCAGGTGAAATAAGCCCACGATCACGCGAATGGGGTTGAATTTAAGATTGCTATGCACAGATGGGGAATCGTGGCTCAACATCAGCCTTGCTTTCTCCGACCAGCAACATCTTCAAATCCCATACATTAATACCGAGTTTGATCGGCGTGTTCCTTTAGCCACTGTGAACAATATAAATATTTCACATAATTTATTTAAGCAAATCAGTGTATATTAGTGACATATAAGTCAACGATAATAAAAGCAATAAAATCAACTCTGATGCTATGCCAAACGAAGGGCAAATTAAGCTTCTTACACGCAGCCAAAAAATAAAGTACAGATACACATATAAATCACAAAAATATACAAATAGACACATCACAACATCTAAACACCTAAACCTTGCCGTCGATCAAAAATTGGTTTAGGCCAAAATGTACATGATTCATTGTATGAACAGACAACGTAAAATGATCGGCCGAGACAATCAATCAATTAGTCAATCAATCAATCAATCAATCAATCAATCAATCAATCAGTCAGTCAGTCAGTCAGTCAGTCAATCAACAAATACTTTTATAACACGCACAGTAGTCCAGGATAGGCTGGAATTTAACCCAAGATATGGAATAAAAACCCTAGCACTATCAAAACTTCTGCTGCATACACTAGCTACCTTTAAACGTCTGCTTAAATCTTACTTCCTTAGTCAGTTGGCCTCTCACTGATACAATCTGTCCTTGTCCACCTGGCGAGTGCCCAGTACCCACGCTTTTGAGTCTAGATTTCCTTGACACTGTTCGCGTGATAAATTGGATCACTGCTATTATTACTACTACTACTACTTCGCTCCTTGTAGTGGTGCGATCTGCGTGTCTGTCTGTCTGTATGTCTGTCTGTATGTATGTCGGACGGCTCGCATATTTCGATAAACACATGTCCAAACGGCACGAAATGTTCTGTATATGTTAACTGTGGCGGCGTCTGACGACAACGCAATGCATCATATTCTTCTGGTTTTGTCGACGACGTTATATTTCCACATAATGGACCATATGGGATGCGAGGATAACGTAACAACCTAGCGTAAATAGATTCTCAGCCATGGGGCCTAGCGAGGCGTGTCACTTGCGTGGCTGGCTGCAGGCTCAGGTGGCTACGGCAATGGGGGCGAAGTATGTCATTCCCGAAGTTTTGTTATTTTTATTATTCTTTTTAGCCCACCAGCACAAAGCCGCAGGCATGAAAATTAAGCTAAGCAAAAACAACGACCATGACGGAATATTATTCGGTGTCAAAAGTGCTTAAGAAGGCGACCGCATTCCCCCGTTGAAGAGCTATGGACAGTCGCTGGAACAGGAACACCGTCTCTCTTGTCTCATAATTTATAATTTTGTCTCTCTTGTCTTGTCTCTTGTCACCGTCTCTCTTATTCTTATTGTTATTATTACCCATTTATTGGACGGGAAAACAGTTAATGCAGTACATGTTGAGGATGACAATACAAGTTGTGTTTTACTGTTGCATAAAATATTAGCCTATCATAGGCCTATTTGATTTATGACTTTCTTTGCACTTGGCCTAATACAGCTACCGGGTACCACGCTATTTAAACTAACAGAGCGTATGTAGTATTCGTTATATTTGAACATCTTTATTTTCGTCAAGTGATAGACAGGAAAAAAGAAAAATAGAAGAAAACAGCAGCAACAGCAACAACAGCAGAGCTATATATAGCAGAAGCGCAGACACAGAAAATAGTACGAACATAATAACCATGTATGACTATTAGGTCAGGGTGCATCAATAAATTAACGAGATTTTACTAGCGGTATACTTAGCGTCAAATCTTTTTAATCTTTCGGTAAGTCTCAGAATGCATTTCAAACTAACAAACTTGCGTAGTCGCTGTAAATTTTTACACTGCTTTAAATAGTTTAGTAAGACAATGTATTTGGCAAATTATAGCCAGTATAGGAGACTGGGCGGCGCGGTATTCGAACAGTTTACCGTCAAGTCAGTCTTGTCATAATCTGCGGTTGCGTGTCTTACTGCCGCCGCATTTGCATACTGACGGCGTTCCGGTGATGAGCTCGTTATTCCGTCGTCGTCAACTGTCACCTCATTCACCTAACGTGGTACCCAGGGACTACATTCTATGCAGCGCGGATGCACACGGCGGCGCTGTGGCTCATACCGGACTACACTCAGAGCCTATAATATTTATAAGGCGAACATTTTCAGACATCATGACCCTCCTGGGCGATTTGCCAGCATCTCCACAGAAAAAATGCGTGAAAACAACTGGGCGCGCCGGAGGCCAAACCCGTACTCTATTTGGGAGCTAGACGTTTCTATATTTTGTGGCATGTACGACTTAAATTCTGATTTAAGTTAAAAGTTTTAAAATCTGCATGATTCCTGCATGCTTTGTTACAAAAATTTACTGAAAGTTGGCCTGAAAAAATGTTTGAAGGTCGTCACTTTAACAGTTTTAGCTGTGGGAGTTAGAACGCACTGCTCTTTAGCATATTGGCAGCACGGCTAAGTTTACAACGTTGGTGATAGGCTATGACGATTACAATTTATTTATTACCACACTTTTGCTGGTAATTTTTGCTGGTAACTGACCAGTCCAATTTTTTGCCGTTCGTTTGCTCGCCCCATGCACTGTTAGCCTACCTGAGTTAATGATAATGGGCAATATAACGAGAAAAAAACTAGATTTTTAACTATAACTTTAATTATAACTAACATTATGAAATAATTAACATGACGCTACGACGAAATTTATTGTAATTAAAATAATTTTAGTCAGTCTGCATTCCAGAAAAGTGTAATTATGTTACTGAAACTAAGTCTCTTGAATCCATTAAACATCGTTTAGTCTCTTATTTTGCTATGGCTTTGTAAATTATAATGTGTATGCTGTGACATTTGATAATCTTTATTCACCGGAATAAAAACAAACGGTGACAGAGAAAAAGGAAACTGAACTAATTTAGCTAGATAAATATTTGTATGGGTTAATGATGAAATGTTTATAATATTAAAATTTCTACTTAAGTGCTTACACAACTATAAC
>Ga0209780_1001965_pt1 | contig 14190 bp, 12 predicted proteins | sample WorMetexBAHAMAS2_FD_187384 | JGI IMG/M metagenome (GOLD analysis project Ga0209780, IMG submission 187384) | Marine gutless worms symbiont microbial communities from Max Planck institute for Marine Microbiology, Germany - Inanidrilus exumae... | ecosystem: Host-associated > Annelida > Digestive... | reverse complement strand
GATGTACAAATCCCAAATGTTCACTTTTCACTGTATCTCTATAAAAGATCCCTGACGATTTTGTCTGTAACTCGAGCAAGCATTATCCGATTTTGAGACACGTTGTAGGTCAGTTAAACGAGTCAGTAATTTAAAGGAGTCCCAGCAATATTCTGAACGCTCCCCATTTGGGAGTAATCTGTCCTGTCTGGGCTACGGTATGCCATGATCAATAAGTGTATCCAATTTGAAGTGTTGGCTTTCCTGTTCCACAGATGAGAAGGGGCCACAAATTTTAAAATGTCACGTGACAATGACCACGCCCTCTAAGGGTGTTTGTCGTATGCCAGGTAGCACATGCTGTGTACTAAATTTGATGACTCGAGATATTCCCGTTTTAAAGACCGGAAAGACTATCCAAAACTTAAATAGAGTGGTATAAATAGAAGTAGAAGTAGATGTTCTGTGCTAAGCTATTACAGTGTCGTCTAAGCTGCTACAGTATTGCTATGTCCTTTAGAGCAGTAGCAGTTTAGATGATGGTATGTAGGAGATGGAGATCGAGAAAACGGAAGTCGAAGTCGATCGGGAACAAGTGCTAAATGAAATGCGAGAAGGCAAGAAGGAACAGGAGGACTTGCTGGTTCTTCTGGCAGACCAGGACACTAAGCTGAAGAGCTATCGGCGACGTTTAAAAGAGCTTGGAGAGAAGGTGGTGCTCATGCATTGATCACCTACCTTCACGAAGCCAGTGCATTGTTGTATTCACAAACATACATTTATAACGTGTGCTGTAGTCGAGCACAAAGCCTGCATCTGAATCTGATAATTACAGTCTTTGACAGTATTGTAGCCGTAATTATTACTGGCCCGCCTACACATAGTGTAGGAGGGCCAGTTTAGTAACGGTCGCTGTCGTCGTCGTCTGTAGTCTGTAACTCTGCCGGCAGATGGGCCGGCCAGCCGCCGGGCGCGTGAGCAGTTGGCGCACCGGGCGCGTGGGCGGTCGGTTGGCCGACACTCCACAGTGGGCCAGTATGGTTACTTACCATTAGGGTGACACCTTGTTTTTTTAAACAAATGATACAGTACTGTACTAGTTCTGCTAATACTATTTCTTCTGTCTAGCGTACCTGGATCAACTGGTTCACCTCATGTCCTTCTCCTGCACTTGTTCCAGAAGAGAATCTCTGGGGATAAACGGAACGAGTTATTTACAGGTCAGATGTCCTTTTAAAACACTGAAGGGAACGTAAAGCACTAGCCTATTCTGTCTGTCTGTCTGTCGGTCTGTCCGTTTTTCCACACGATATCAAAAACCCATGCAGCTAGGATCACCAAACTTAACAGAGAAATGTCCCGCCATGATTCCTGGAAACCCATTTATTATAGTGTCAGAAAGTCAAAGGTCAAGGTCTTGAGACACAAAAACATTGATATTGTGGGTCGTGGCGCTCTTATGAGTGTTGCCTTCTATTCTATTGTTATTATGTTGACTGCGTCTAGCGGTAAGCATAATGTAACAGTCTGGCTTCCATCTGTCTGTCTTTTTTTCTAACCTTAATAGCGCAGGCAGCGCATACTCAATACGACTCACGAGGGAGCAGCATGCAGTGTGCCCGGCGTACAGTAAGGACGACCAACATACTAGTTGTTATTGTTAGGGTTTTTGTGTTAGAGAGTAAGTTGAAAGGGAGCAGTGTCCCGCCCCTTAACAGTTATTTGGTGGATACGTAAACGATACTGTTAATGTTTTTTTATGCATATAACCATTTCATCTGCCACTTTACCAGTTTGCCACACTTTGCTAGTGCAGTGGTCTCCCAGATGTCTTCAAAGACACCTTTTAATATTGCTTGTTCAGTATTTTTGCAGGCCATCAATTACAATTTCCTATTTTATGTCATGTGGGACGTACCTTACTTTCCACCCACAGTACAATAACTGGAGGCAACAGTTTAGCTGTTCATCGTTAACGAAACAGAAGTGTTGCTGATAATGGTAACATACTAGTACTTTGTAAATGTCACTACGTCTATGTAACTGACTAACCACCGTTAGTTGTTGTTAATTGATGTATGTTGTAATTTGCTGTGAAGATTGATGATGACGACGATGATGATGATGATGATGATGATGATGATGTTGACGTGGACGCTGGCAACAATGTGGAAGATGGACATGAATGAACTGAATGTAGCCCAACAGAAGAGAGTCAGCAGAGTCGATGGGAGACGGACATTTGGTGAAATTGTCTTTCACTAAGACCAAAGTCAGTCGAAGACTGAAAAACCAGTGTAAGACCTAATAAGTGCAAAAATTATAAAATGACGTTAAATGATGTTAAAATTTGGTGTGAGACCAAAGACTGCGACCAAACTCAGCACTAAGACCAAAGCTAAAACCAAAGCTTGGTCTTCAGCTGAACTTAATCTCAGCAATCTGGTCTTAGACTAAATGACTGTAATACATCACTCACTTTGCTACTATAACCTGGCAGGGTATTGCGATCAGTTCTGTATTAATTGTTTGTTTGTTTATTTAACTTCCTTTCTAAATTTCTGTTTTTCTCCCTTCCTTATACTTTTTTCCTTACTTATTTACTTCTTTACTTGTTTACTTTTTGACTTATCTACTCCTTCTAGAATGGACCCGTTCCATTTCCAGGCTGGTTGCATGTTTTCTTTTGTTGTGTTTTCTATTTTGTGTCATGTGTGACGTAAAACCTTAATCAATCTATTCAGTTCTGTTTGATTTAGTTTTTCAGTACTAAGCTGAGAGATTGGATGTGAAGTACGTCTTCAAAATGACTTGGGATGCGTTAAGTCCGCGAGCGCTGAGAAAAGCAGACTATGCGCTTAGCACTTTCTGCTGTTAAGTCTGTAAGCGCTTAGCAATGTAAGCAGAAAAATTTTACCACGTAGTTGACTTTTGAAGAACTTGAGCATGCGCATTTGATTCTGTGAAGCCGGTGTGTGGTGAGTTGGATGGTAAACAAGTATGTTCAATTTGTAAAAGATTATTTATTGTTTTTATGCTGCATATGTTGTATAAGAACAGTAAACGTACGCTAGCGGGTAGTTAAAGTATGTGTTACGAAACTTTAACTGATCGCGGTCGTCAAATATTTATTATGTAAGCACTTTCTTTGCTGTTTTCCATTAAGTGACAGCTAAGAGCTTTTTGTAAGCGGTTTTCGAAATTGTCTGGTTGGATGTAAAACCTTAACTCGGTCCGTATTGTGTTTAGCATGTTTCTTTGTCTGTTTGCATATGTTTGGTGGAGTTCGCCAGGTGGCTTTACTGGATGCAAAGTTGCTGTCTAATATTACAGGCTTGTTTACTTTGAAGATTTTGTCGCTCAATAAACAGAAATATTATTACTAAAAACAGTTAATAAATACTTCCTGAAAGCGTCTGCCAGTGCAACAAGATTATTAGTCTAAAAATCGGTTTAAGACCACACGTTTGAGCTAGACTTTGTTTTTGGTCTAATCTGAACTCGGTCTAAAACCAGGTTTTAGTCATTGAGATTAAAGTTTGGTCTTGGACAAAAGTCTTAAGACTTTGGTCTTAATAAACGATAAAGTGACGATTTGTCATACCGTGTTGTGCCACAGAGACTACAATCCTCCTATGCAGGACGTCAAAACTGTATCACAAGTTCAACTGCAGAGTGGCAGTTGTTTCGTCTGCCATTGTTGATAATTGTATCTGGTCATTGTATGTCATAGAATGATTCGTTAACCTATCCAGCTGTAGAAAGTATATATAAATGTTTTCTCATAAGTAGATTAGCTAGCAGTTAATTCAATTCGTTTGTTGTACAGCACAAACGAGTGTCCTTTTTTGTTATGTTTCTGATTAAAATCTTAAGAGAAATCTCTTAGTTGTCTTGAACATGTTGGAAACGGTATAAACACCATCATGAAAATATTTTTGACTATTGACTGAGAAGGATGCACGCATAATACATTCCTGTTTGATGACCGTCAAACTCACAATTCAGACCATAATATTTTATTGTGGATTGTATTTTGAGCTGTATTATCCTACAAACTCCCATTTTTAGGTCACATTGCCTGCACACCGTGCATAGATGTGGCCTGTGGCTACAGGTGCCGCACGTAGCGTGGTTTGCGCGTCTGTGTGTGGGTGAGCTATGCAAAAATGGCTGAACCAATCCAGATGTCTCTTGGAGGACTGACTTATGTGGGTCTAAGGAACCATGTATTAGATGGGGGGTCCAGATCCCCCATGGGAAGGGGCCACCGCGAGGGGTGACAAGACGGCGATGCTGCCTTTTGCCAAATTGTCTTGGACATTTGTTCCTGTTTTGTTTACGTCAGCCATGAACCGTCTTATTTTTGTTTCACGTAACTGTATCTTAATGGTGAATTGTTAGCATTCTGTTCATTCTGTGTGCCATTTTGCCAGTAAGGTGCATGAAATGTGTTTTGGTCTGATTGACTTTCGGCTTACAGTATTTCGTTTGATGTAGTGAATATGATAACAGTAGTGAACTGTGTGACTGAAGTCAACACAGTCTGAACAGTTATCAAAGAATATTTTGTTGTTACTCGCTGTAAGATTCCTTTTATAGTTAAAGTGTTTGAATTGTCAGCACCACCGAAGTTGTTAATGGGGGAATGTGATGTCCTGCTGCCTCCAACTGTCGTACATATAGGTCTGTTTCTTTTTGTCACTATGTTAATTTTTGGAAGAAGACCGCTCGTTGGCACTATTGCTAATAACTGAGTGCTGATTGTTGGTTTTCATAGTTCATGGACATTTGAAATTTGTGAATTAAAAAAACAAGAAAATCATTAAATTCTGATTCTCAGTCCTGGTTAGAAACGTACCCTGCTGCCATTACTTGAGATGTCGCTGGTCATTGGACTGTATCATATGCCACAGTAGGGCTGTGCCAATTGAGTAATCTGTTACTCAAGTACTCACCAAGTACCTAAACGAGTACTACATCTGAAACCAGAGGTTTATTATTCACTACGTGTATGTTTATTATTGTAGTGCCCACCGACATTCTAGCGTTGAACTTTCGCTATATAGAGCGACAGAAAGAATGACGAACTTTGCTTTGATCTTCAGACGTTACGAGATGTCACTGGCGACTTAATGGATCTAGATAACTTTGCATTGTCGATAACTACATGTGAACGCCCAGAAAGTGTCAGAAACATCTCTGCATGAAATTTCAAAAAAATGGAAATTTGTATGGCTGAAAGTAGACGTATTGAGTGAATGAAATCTTTGATATATAAATGTTGGAATTTTTATAGTAGCCTGCTAGAGTTGTAAAAAATTTACTGAATATTTTGGAGTCAGATAGTATTCAGTCGCACAGTTTCCTGGCGCAGTACATTATTTAGTCAAACATTTTGTTTATAGCTGCTCATGTGCTCATGACCACGTTGGAATTGAACAAGATATGCCTGAAAAGCTTTTGAGGCACTTATGTACATATTTGTTTGATTTTGATGTTGTGATTTAATAAAAAACAATGTTGTTACATTATTCCGTTGTTTACATGTTTGAATTTTTTATGCTGACCTTTGTTATATTCTGCTCTTTCACAGTGTAGCACGGTAGTGCTTAACACTTTTGTAAGGGCGACCAGCTATTCCCGTGGAAAATGACAAAATTGGAGTATCAGGACTCCGAAACCCCTGAACCGATTGTCACAAAATTTGGCTTGGGTGATTGTGTTAGCGATGTGACTTCGCATGCCAAAATTCAAACTGATCTCCCCAGAGGGGGAGTCCCGGCAAATGAGTGAAATATCACTCACGTGGTTTTTATTTTTTCCTTTATTGTTTGTGATCCTATAGATTTTGCTCGCGTCCCGAGACTAAACCGGAGAACGAATTTTTGTCGTTTGATTCGTAGGATGTCAGTCCCGGGTTATTGCATTCCTAGAGGGATAAAGTTACAAATATTTTCCAATTTCCCCCATTTTTACCCCCCAAAACACCTGCAAAAGGAGCGTGAATTGGCATTTTCAAGCCTAACACTTAAAATATTAAAACTTGCATATTATCGAACTACTGCACCGATTGCAACCAAATTTTGCACAGTGACAAAAGACCACCATAATACTCCTCGTGGGTGGTCCATCAGGCTATAACGAATCCAAGATGGCGGACGGCCGCCAGCTTAAAAATCGAAAACGGCCTTATCTCAGCAACGGTTTGACCGATAAGCGCGAAATTTGACACGGTGACGCACACTGGCCCTCAGAACTGTAATGGCAGTTAAAAGTTCAAACTTTTAAAAATTCAAGATGGCGGAGTTGCGGTTCGCAGGGCAGCTGATAAACTGTTCCAATTGAATGGACCTGCGACCGCGAAACTCCTCATCCCCAGCGTGGTCCTTGTTCTTGGCACTGGCCTCTAAAGTAGGCAGTAAAACAACTATGTAAATTTCATAATAGTGTTGCATAGGTAATAGGCTCGAAAATATATGATTTTTTTATTTGCTAAACCATAAAGAAAGAAAAACTTGTAGTAAGTACACAATTGGAGAGAGTACGAAAAGGCTACAGTTATAGCGCTAACATTCGTCTCGTACAAAATATTACAGATAAGCATTACAACCATTAAGATAGGCACTAGATAATTAACTATACCGGTCAACAATTATTTTTTAGATTCGCTCTATTTTAGATGTTACTATACTCATGCTAATTAAATTAATTTTGGTAATAACTTAAAATTATTAATTGCACACATTCCCGTGACATGATAGCTCGAATGCTGTCGAGGCGTCTGCATTTGCGCATTATTGACACAATGAGGCTTTTTAATGAGCTGCTACTCTTATGCCACGGACACGCCGTCTACACGCTATAGAATGAATGCTGAACCGAAGCGTGACATGTATGCAAGCGCAGGCCTACCCTATAGAAGAGCAATAGGCACGCACCGCTGTATGCATTTACGATTTAGAACGCTTCAGTTGTGGGTAGCGGTTAGCTCCAACTGACATCTGATAGTCCACTCGTCCGGCGATCATACATCTACTCGTTATTTTAATGAGTCTATCGCGTTGAATGCACAAGGGTTACACCCGCAGGTAACTACTCGGCAAATTCTTGTAGTAGATTCGTTTTTAGGTCTATTATATTGCTTAATGGCATTGCGATAAGGAGCATAGGCCTAATCATCCATATGTTTTGGTTTAACACCTAAATATACAAATTAACGATAGCGATTTCCGATAGGCGGTTTCGCACCAAACTTCGTACCTAACTGCGGTTTGTTTATATAAAACCAGAAGTAACAAGTTGTCAAAGTATTTGGACAGAAGGCCGCATCGCCATCTTGTCACCCCTTGTGTCGCGAATGAATTCGTCCGACCATGACCATCTAATACGTGCTTCCTTGGACCCACCCGAATCAGCGTGCCAAACGGCATCTCGATCGGTTCAGCCGTTTTTCCAGGGTTCACGAACGTGACAAACCGACAGACCGACTGACCACGCTTCTCCGTGTGTAGCAATAGGCCGCTATCGCTAGCTAGCGCTGTGATGCGGCCAAAAAAGTAGTAGTTCAGCTCGTTATTACCGACAATTTTAGTTTTCCACGTAAAGCACTCGGTTGAATGTGTGTGTATGTGTGTGCAGACTATAAATTTAAACTAAGTGACCTTAGACGTAGTATATTTACGTTGGTTCACTTTGGCTCTGTCTAACGGCCGGTTTTTCCACCGCAAATTATCTCTAATTAACGTTAATAAAATTAGATTGCTGTGGAAAAACCGGCCCTAAATCAGCTTCAAAGGTCAAGGTCATGGGTCGACTTCAAGGTCACAGGATAAAATATGTTGCTAAAGTGTTCGGTGTCAGTTCGACCTCGATTGAGAGCTTTATAGTTGGTTTTTAAATCCGATATGCTACATTCGTGTTTAAGAAACAATGCTGGACTAATAAGAATATAAAATAAAATATTTGGCGGGATGAAAATATAAGACTTTGAAAAATTGTGTTTATCTCTTGCTTTAGTTACTACACAGTGCACTAGCACAATCGACAAGGAAGAATTTCAGCGATCTACTTAGTGGTCGAAGACAACGGTGAAACGATAACATGCTACACAAGAGGACGTCTTTAACGCAGAGACACCATCCGTTTATGGACAACATTTTGACAACAGCGATGAAACTACTTGTTATCATACTGTCTTCATACATCGGTAAGAAGTGGTGTTATATGGACGATAAGTATAAGAACGTAGAGATACGCTTACAGTGTACTGGTTATACTTCGCCCGCGATAGAGTGCGATCAGCGTGTCAATATGTTTGTCTGTATGTATGTCTGTCTGTCTGTCCGCTCGCATATCTCAAAAACCACATGTGCAAACTTCATAAAATTTTCTGTACAAGTTTCGTGTGACCGTGGCTCGGCCCTCCTGTGACAACAGTGCCATATGTTGTACACTTCTAGTTTTCTGTATGGCGTCATGTTTTCACATACAACTGTAATATGCTGTATGACATACCAAGCCCGTTCGCAGTGCCCGCATGACAGTCACTACGATGTGCGCACTGCAGACGGGCTTGGCAACTGCGGCATAACGAACATGGGGGCGAAGTCTACTATCCCCGATTGTTTTGTTACTTATACCCGTGGGGGTGCGAAGTAGTGCGATCAGCGTGCCTGAATGTCTGTTTGTCTGTTTGTCTGTCCACTCGCGTATCTAAAAAAACACCGTCCATATTTCACCAAATTTTCTGTACATGTTACCTGTGGCAGTGGATCGGTCCTCCTCTAACGGAAATGAAATGCAATATGTTGTGTATTTCCGATTTTGTGGATGATATCATGTTTTCGCATAATGGAGCGAATCGGCAAGAATCACAGAAGACACTTGTTTTATCCAGTTCGCCAGATGGCGGCACGGGAGGCGAAGTCTGCCGTCTCCGACTGCATCCTGTTTAAAATGTAAAAATATCTGTAGCTGTTGCTTATAAACGTAGGCCTAGTTTGTCATCTGTCATAAAGAACTGAGAATCATCCATGAGATATAGCAGATATCTGAGGCCTCGTTGATTGCAGATTGTTAACTATACATAATTGTGTGATGTGCGTCGACTCTATTTTTCCAGGAATTTGCTCCTTATTTTCTATAATTTCGGTGTGTATCACCCTCAAGCGATATATACGCAAAACAGTCTTTGTCGTTGTCTTTAATGCGAAGTCATCTTGGACCGTAACGTTAAACCATGCTTTCAGGGAAATTACTGGAAGAACAGTCGTTCCAGTATATGATTTATTAGCGACAATAGGCCAACGGCCACTGACATATCACGTTATAACGGAAGAACACATTGCAATAGATAAAAAAGAAAACTATGACAATGCAAGTTACATAAACAGACAAGCCATCAATATCGTGTAAATAGATTAACATGCACATGATTGATAGTCTTCCTGAATGATGACATACTTCTAAAATCGACAACGGAGGGTGGCAAATTATTCCAAATACAGACAATACGTTCTGTGAAAAATGGCGTCTGACATTCATGCGACTTACGTTTAAGACCTTGTAATGATTTCCCCCAATAGGAGCATATCCCCTAGTAGGTGTATCAAATTTAATAATGTACCGATGGCAATAAAACATTTATACGTTGTTGCTGAATACGCTGCGTGTAAGCAGTGACTCCAGAACGTATCGGGGGCCGGTACTTTGAGGAGAACACGGGCGTGGTAGACTGGAGCGGGCGTGAGGTCGGGAGCAAACTGACTCGGTTCATCCATCTGCCGGAGATCGCCGAACGGCTGGCGAGGTTGCGTGGCACATGGCCTTTCAACGACACTTATCACTGTAAAGCCACCGATACGCGTGACACCGCCTATCGACAGATCGCCGGACGAGGTAAGAGTTCATTCTTTATTTAGCGTCATATACAGATCGTAATGATAATAGTACCAAGGCTACAAAATAGCTGCTACAGGCACCAGATAAAAGGGGAAAAATCAATTTTCTTTGCTGCTTGTTTTGCTACCTTATGGTGAATAAAGATGAATATAGATCAGCTGTCCAATTTTCATCATCTCGCGAATCTCCAGGAAGATAATACGCCGAACATCAGAGACGGGTGAAGGATTTGCCGATGGGGGATGCTGATTGGTTGCAGTTACAAACATACGACCGCCGAATGCGGGAGCACCACTAGGGGAGTCCGTGGGCACGACCCCCGGGAAAGTTTTAAAATTTAGTTTGAAACGGATCGACAAAGAAAGAGAGTGAAGCATTAAAGTGATACTTATGTAGAAGTGGGGGCTGATAGGGGACGTGTCGCATAGCTCCTGGATCCGTCGTTGTTGATAACTTAAGTAGCATTCTCACTGATGCGTTCGAACGCGGGGGACGGGGGCGGTTTCAAAAATCTAGCATTGCTGCGGCCTTAACGCGCGCGTACTCGCGAGTACTCTCGAGTACGCGCACGTTACGGCCGCAGTGAGAACGCTACTTCAGTCAGAACTCTCAGCACTCTGCTGCGATGCAAGGCCACGACAGGTTCTCATTCTTATACAGTTGTCTGGTTGGTTAGCGTGGCCACGTGGACAGTCAGGCGAACAGACTAACTGATAGCTATATTCTTGCGTCACTGTAGATATTGAGAAATTTGTTGTCGTTTAGCTAGGATCACCAAACGTGACATACAAATGTTCCACGATGAGTATAGGAAGCTCATTTATTTTAGGTCGAGGTTATGAGTCAAAAAAACAGTGCCGTCGTGGGCCTTTGCACTCTTGCGAGTGCTGGTTTATTTCTAGTTTTGATTTTTATTAGCAGAGTTAAACCTATCGAGTACGGCGTTGAAAACTGTCCATCACGAATGACTGCGGCAGGTCGCGCTTTTAACCTGCGCCGTGTGCCGTCGTGCGGCATCAATCGTTTGAGCGGCTTGAAACGTGATCGACAGCTCGTCACAGTGCTCGACAAGTTCTTCGAAATTGTGGAACGACGAAACTCTCACGGCCCGGTAGATATTCCTTCGTTGATAATAATTAATATTATTTATGTCATGTTTATGGGACTGTCGTCATGACTTTAGCCGTTGCCAGAGTTCAACCGGTTTATTTGATCAATGCAGACTTTTAAATTACTGCTGTCCACATCCACTATCGCCATTTATTATTATTATTTTTCCCGCTTATTTTTATGTATAAACTTTACCTATTTGTGTTGATGCTAAGTCTATTTTTACTTCGCCCCGGAAAGCCACACCTTCAATTTTCACGAATCTTTCTGTATATGTTACCTGTGGCCGTGGCTCGGTGCCCCTGTCCCTGTGAGGACAGTGCAATACGTTATGTACTACTTCCGGTTATGTTGATTACAGGCCGACTTGTCAGCCTTTCGGGTCGAGGTCATAAATCAAATTTTACGGTCACAGTTGAAAAATGTCCCTTTATTTTTACGTCACGGGGCAAGACAAACCGACCATGGTCAAAAACACACCTGTGTCTGAATTTGAAATCGTAAATGAGTAACAGCTAGCTATTTGACAGCCGTTTGTCGAGTACTTTGTGCCAAAGTGGTCGGTGCCACCTCGAGTGAGGGCTTCTAGTTTGGGTTATGATATCAGTCGCTGGTTTGCTGACTGTTGTCGACATATGCCTGTATAGGTAAAGTCTGTGTACCTGTACAGGTACGTCATGACGAGAAGCGTGTCGTCGGCGACAAGTCGGAGCGTGTAGTCGGCGGACATGAGATCTTGGAGGGTGCGTGGCCGTGGCTGGCGGCAGTCGGCAGCAAGACGGGTGGGCCGCGATGTGGCGGCACGCTCATTGCTGGCCGTTGGGTGGTCACCGCGGCACACTGCTTCAATGACATGTTAGTTCGACTCACGTTCTTGTCTTCTTTTTCTTTGTGATTCTTCACTCACTCATTCAGTCATTCATTTTTACCCTCGCGACGCTATGTTAGCGTAGGGGCGAGGACAAGGGAGTATGGGGCTAAGCCCCCCAAATGCCATAGATAGCCTCCCAAACATGAATGATCGAGCCCCCAAAACATGACTCCAATAAATTTGTTTTACCGCCAAATATATGCGTTTTTGCATTAGCGGCATGTGTACATAACAAGTAAGCAGTAATGAACTAAATATCTGAAAGCACCAAAAGGTCAAATAGTCAATCCAGAGCGCAATATTGTTCACTTAATGTTAAATAGCTTTCAACTACAGGGGTGTCAGGTTTTCTCCGTTTTTATACTAATTATTAACTCAAAATCATTGGCAATGACAAAATAATTCTTTCAATTTCATAACACTGACAACCACATCACCACAGTCCAGGTCAAGCACGAGTTCAAAAAGTGTCCACAGTTCAGGCCCCTGTAGACAATTTAAAAAATAAAAAGGAATGTCTATAGTTCCACATCTGACAGGGGGCTTTGCCCCTGAACCCCACTGGGGGCATAGCCCAGTCCAGACCCCCACTATAGGCTGTATGCCAGAAACGGCAACAAAGTCGAACGTTGCTTCGACATTGTTGCCAAAAAACGACAACAATGTCGACTTAACGTTCAACTTTGCCGAAGCAACATTCGACTTTGTAGCATTCGACAATGTTGCTTCTTGCTGGTGTGGACGGGGTTTAAGGAAGCACGATGTCGTGCAGTTTAAAATACATCGCGTCTTGTTACCAATGCCGACGGAAGTCACAGGGGTAGGGTTTTCGTTGGCATTTTTGTCTGTCTGTCTGATTATCCGCACGATATCTCAAAAACTAACGCAGCTAGGATCACCAAACTTGACGTACAAAATGTTCCACGATGGTTCCTGGAAATCCATTAATTTTGGGATCAAAAGGTCATAGATCAATTTCACGAGGCAAAAAACATACTGGAGTGGGTCTTTGCACTCTTGTGAGTGCTGGCTTCTTCTAGTATTTAAATGTATATTTAGCACTTTTTCTCGTTGGTTTTATATTCGGCCTGTATTTTACATGGAATAATAACTATTATTCGTGAATTCCTGTATACGTTTTTGTTATGGATTTGTTGGCATAACTTACTTAACTTACTTTTTCAGCCTTTCTTACTAAAACAATTACGTAAGGCCTATTTCTGGTTTTCTATGGGCCTAATGCTGTTAGGCGGTTACTGTAGATATGACTTTGATGCTGTAGCGAAACACCGTGTAGTTACAACGTTCGACTGGGCTCCAGCAACTGGCTGTTTGATAATGAAGGTAACAACGTTGACGTCAGTGTCGAAGCCATCTACCGACATCCAGACTACGGTATGTGTAACTGCATCAACATCATATTCTGTTATTCACTGCCGAAAATTTCTGGCTTAATTTGCACGCAATTCTGACTAGACCGTCCGCTGCAAGATATCGCGCTTACGCACTCTCTTTCTCTTCCGACACCTGGAATTTTCGGTTGAGATACAATAATACCCTGTACCGGCGCTAGCTAACTCAGCATAATATGCTGCGACCTCTGACTTTAGCAAAAAATAGCCTACGCCGCCGCTGCTGCTACATGCCTACCGCCCACTGCAACAAATCACATGATACGTAGGCTAAAATACGCTGTGAGCTGGTTCTTAAAGGTCATTCGCTAGATGGCAGTAGCATAGCCAGTCTGTAGGTAAGTAAGAAATGTACAGTTCCGTTTGCGCATGCCGGGCGGGCTACACGTTAGGCTTTGCCCCGCTTTCTAGTTACGTATATTCTATTTCACAACGTAACCAGCTGCGTTTTGTCAAATTTTCAAATGAACGAATAGGCTGTGCTGTACGACATTACTTAAATACAGTCCAGTGTAACGGTATCGGCCTTGTACAGTATGTGTATTCTGCGGACAGAGCACAATACGATGCAGAATGACGTGGCAATGCTGAAGCTGCTGAAGCCCGTTACTCTCGATCAGAATGGCTTTACCAACGCCGTGTGTTTACCCGCCACAGAACGACCGCTGCCCGTCGGCAGCGTCTGTATGGCCGCCGGATGGGGAAAAATCAGTAGGTTTCACTCAATTAATTTCTTATTTGTAATAGAATTTGCAGAATTTGATAACGTTAATTATCACCAAGAGTCAGTTCCATCGGAAACGTTCTCTCATCAGTGATGGGCAACTAACTACGATATTTTAGTTGAATAATTTTAAATTTTGAACAAAAATTTTAGTTGAAATTTTAGCTGGCAATTATTTTACAGAATAGTAA
>Ga0209780_1001964_pt1 | contig 14192 bp, 11 predicted proteins | sample WorMetexBAHAMAS2_FD_187384 | JGI IMG/M metagenome (GOLD analysis project Ga0209780, IMG submission 187384) | Marine gutless worms symbiont microbial communities from Max Planck institute for Marine Microbiology, Germany - Inanidrilus exumae... | ecosystem: Host-associated > Annelida > Digestive... | reverse complement strand
TGGCGGGTACCGACACGTACCGCGCAACAGCGCAACGCAAACGACCGCAACGTGTTATCAGAAGCGTGCTTCGGCCTATAAGGAGCCGTATATCGTAGAATGTATATCGCGAGAGACCTCTAATCTAACTACTCACGGTCTATGTCTGTCTGTCTGTCTGTCCGTCGCAAGTCGGGGTTCTGTCCAAACGGCTAAGTATATGATCACGCAAATAACGCCGTATTATATACCAGGATGCTATTTTTCTGAAGCCATAGATCTTCTTGACGAAATTCCAATGAATGTGTGTTCCCGACTGCCTCCACGACCTTTGCCTGTACCGTTTCTTCTTAGTTACTCGGTTTTTATTTTTATTTTTTTTTGTTACTGGGCCGTGCGCTTGATTAAGCTGGCCATCGCGTCAGCTTTTTAGCGCACATTTATCTACCGTATCGTATCGTAATCGTGTTGTCCCTAAGTTCCCTATCAGGGCGCCAAATGCAGGTGGGGTAGGTTGAAATAGGCGATTTTCGACCAATATCACACAATAAGCCGAATAGCGAATCAAGACTATAAAATTTGTGCCACTGAGCAGTACATACAAGACGGCGTCTGAAGTTCATTGCTGGACAGATATACCAAAGTAAATGGTACGGCAGAGTACATTTCGCTAAGTAACTACACGCAATTTACCGTTGTGTGTTTCAGCAATTAACGGGTTACGTTCTATAGCCACATAGAATAGATAAACATATTGTAGCAAAGATCAAAGGTCAAGGTCACGAATCACAAAAACTGCCGGCGTGGGTCTTTGCACTCTTCTGAGTGTGGCTTCTAGTATTTCATGTGACACGACAATTAATGATCGTGTGATCGCAGTGCTTATAAATAGCCACAGGCCTGGTTTTTATGACCGGATCGGGATCGCGTATATACGTAAGTCAACCGAACGTAGGCCAACAGGCCTAAGCCTAGATCGTCGACAGCAGATGACTACAGACCGAACCTTGTACAATGTGCATGTATGTCAGATGTAGATTGCTCGATCGTTGGCGATGGTCTATCGGGACATACGGTTCGACGACGACCATACGGTTTAATTGAGTTTGTTGCATCGGACCCCGGGGCATTGAGTGACGTCACGCGTCACGTGACGGTGATTGACGTGCCATGCATGCACGCAGCGTATATAACGCAATCAAAGAGCTGTGCCCTACAACAGATGGACGGACGGTCGGATCAGAGGCTACGCTAGAGTGATGTCTGATCGATGTCGAAATCAAAGAGACGATCGTTGAGGCATACGGTATATTCTCCTACTTCGACCAGACACTACAGCCACACACGGTGTTTCAAAGCCCGGACCCATGTTATATGTTCCAACAAATCTCACCAAGAGAAAATAAAATCGTCAATTTGTCCTTAGTAACTGGGCCTCACTGCAGCTGAGAGATAGCTTAAAACAGAGACTATGCTGAGATGAGTAATGACTTTAGCGACCACTTTGTAGCCGGGTGGAGCAGTCGATTCGCAGTGTGTGTTCGAACGATCACTTTCGAACGAAATGGCCTTTGACTTAGATGTCTGGCATGATGGTTGATCTTGGCCTTATATCGGTCAAGTTCGTCGGTCAAGGTCATAGGTCAAACTACCGTCAAAGTTCAAGATCACGAGGAAAATGTTCTTTTTTCGGCTGAAAGTGAATTACGTGAAATTGAGCAAAATCAGTTGTGCGCAGTCGAGAAAGCAGACCTAAACTTGGAACTGTAAATAAGTAGCATCAGCCGCCAATTGGTCGGCGCGACCTCAAAGTGAGGGTTTTTCTAGTTTACCTTCCAAAATTAATCAAATCTTCTACATATTTTCCAAATTTCATGAAAATCCGCCGAGAACTTTTACAGCTATGCTGCTAACAAACAAACAGACAAACAAACAGACAAACAGCACCCAAAACAATAGATCCGCTAAAAGTATCGGAGGTAAGACTGCGAGGAGGCTGCGCGAGTCGGTGCGATATGTGAACGACTTGGTACGTCGTCGTACGATAATCGTTCATGGTCTTTTCGTATCTGATGGAATCGTACGTTTAACGACGGGGTAACGTCGGAAGCTAGTAGTGAGTTGAACGCAGGTCGTCATCACGTCGGCTCTGGCGACTGCACATCAAGCCGACGATCAATTCGACGTGATCGACAGTCGCATTAAGAATTAAACAAGTGCTCGCAGTTGTGAATCATGGCCGGCCAGCGAGCACGCGCGGCGCTAATGCTATTAACGACGATTATGTTGTAGCCTTTGCAGCGGCGTTGATGCGGTTAGCGGCGGTGAACAACGGCCGATCAGCCCTGCACTGACATCCATTCCTCACCAACGCAAAAAGATTTCTGACGTTTAAAAAAAACTTTCGTTCAAGCATGCGTGCGTTTGCTGTTTCGGTTTGTGATAAATAAGTTACGACATTGTGGTAAATGCAGCGTTTGCACGGCATCTCAAAGCCCATGTTAATCAGCATGTTATGATTGCCATTATAGAGCTGTGCTACACGAAGTCGACGACAAAAATTCGTCGACACCTGGCACTAGTGTACGTGTCACTAAATTAAGCATTGTAGTTTTCTCTTTTTGCAATTTTTACAAAGTCTCAAGTCAATCTTACGATCTTCTTAGTACCATCGAAGAACTCAAATAATTTCCGAGAGTTGTAACTTACAGTCATAAAACACCACGTTCGCATTCCGAAGTTAATAACTTAATAATGTGCCTTTGCAGGCCTATCTTTATTGTAAGCGTTGAAAATATCGCGTAAGATTTTCGGAAAACAGCTTATGAAAATTGTAGGAAAATCTTTCGAGTTTGTAGCCAGTTCATATAGGTCAACAATAACTTTAAGAAACGTTTACGAACATCTTACGAAGAAAAAGTTAAGAAAATCTTAAGACTGCTTAAAAATTGTGCCTCCTAGCTGTCAATGGTTTCGTTTCCAGATAATATCGCAGTATATGTCGCCCCACCAGAACATGCTGTTGTTTTATGCTCCGTCTTAAGTCTTATGACACAGCATAAAACAACAGCACGTTCTGGTTATATATGCTGTGAGATAACCTCACCAGATGCAACTCATTACAGCCAAAGGTCGAAATCTAGCCTAAATGACTGTGTAATAGCGTCTTTCCAATATTTTGTCTATTTCAATCCAGGATTTCGAGCATTCTTTTCACAAATCCAGGCTATACAGCAGACAAGCACACATTTTTGCGCGCGTGTACACACATGCCTATGCACACGCACACACACAGCTCAGAGAGCAACACTGAGTATTAATGAATATCGATGAATATTTCATTACAATGTCGTGGTCTGACCCAGTACTCTGACCTTTGACCTCGTGTCACACGTTGATCGCCCAATGGTTTTCGCCGCCATCATTTTTAACGTATTTATTGCCCGAGCGCATCAAGAGATGTTTAGACGCCAGTTGCTGCCATCCGAAATTCCGAATACACCGAAAATAACTCTGCTTTACTCTGCCAGTTTTCTATACATAAACTAAACCTATTCACCTTCTCCGTTCAGCCAAATATTGGTTTACTTCGCAGCACCAAGCAGTAGCGTCAATGTCTCATCAACACATTGCCGGTAAGCTCTCCACTCCCGTATGGTCCGGTAAAGTACGGACAACGAACGTTTTTGATGCATTATGAAGCATCAAACGTCATTCCTGTCTGTTTTTTATCACGCGAAAAACAACAATGGTTATAATTAATATCGAGGGGCATCTTCCAATCATTATACCACAGGAAATGTTGGCGAACCCGTCCTCCTTATCCCCAGAGTTGACGCCTGACATCAAGTGAGAACCAACACTATCAGAAATAGGCCTACACCTAGTCACCTTACCTCTTTCAACGCCTGCAAGTATACAGAGAAATGCAGCAACACAAGTTGTTTATCTGGTCTGCGATGGTTACTGCCTTACCTGTCTGTCATTTGCCCAATGTTTTAGCCTGTTCTCTTCTACGTGTGTCGATGATGTATTTAACAAACAACTATTAACATATGACCTACGGAAGTTTGGTTTTTAAACAGCTACACTATGCTAGCAACGTATACATAGATTGACAGTAAGTGACGTATTTTCTTCATTTTATCTATGCCAGCTGTTCTGGCCGACATGATGTAGGGCAAAGAAATGTAAACATTTTGCAGCACTTAGGCCCATACAGCTAGATCGCCGTGATGGCGCTAGAACAACTTGCGTTACAACATAGAGATCGTAGATTAATGCGACGTCACTTCATCCGATCTATATGCTGTCAGTGACAGCGTGCGTCCGTCCGTCTGTCACAAGTCGGAGTTATGGAGTTCTACCTAAACGGCTAGGATCACGCTAACAACGCCACACAGTAGCCGAGGGACTCTATAGTTTTCTGGTGCAAAACATCTTGATGTATGTAAAAACTTGCTGCGAGTTCCAAACGAAGTAAATATCTTTAATGTTCACAATATCGAATACGTCACACAGCACGCTCAAGTGTCTGTCAGAATTATCTAGACTAGTCACGGGTTAGAGGCACAGCAATGCAGACTGAACGACACGCGATTAATCACAGCAAACAAAACAGTCTCAAGTTCATATCAACGCTAGAAATCGACATTCAAATCTCAACGGCACATAATGCCAGTGAGCGGCTTTCACGTCCCTTCGACACACGATACATATCATTCTTTCGAGACAAGTCTCGTCACACAATCGAATGTCGACCGCGGCGTTGACACGACAGGGGTAAACACACCACATCGGTTTTAATTAACAGCGTTGAGTTTGATGCGGATACCGTGAGTTTACCAGGAACAAACGGGGAGAGGGTTGTTAAAGCATCAAGCATGAGGGTGACCCCTCCCCATTCCATCCGCCCACTTAACTCAGCCAATTGTCCTCGTCACTTTTTACATCCATAACCAAGCATTGCAATCTGAGTAAACCGTCTGTCTGTACACTCGTACATCTCAACAACCACATGTCAAAACTTCACACAATTTTCTGTACATGTTACGGGTGGCCACGGCTCAGTACTCTACTGACGACAATCACATACACACATACAATAGATCGACATAAATATTTTCCGGCAGTGTACTCTATCTGGTTTCCCAACTTCACTATCACTTTCTATGTCAAATGACTACTGGAGGTGCGCTAACCCTAATCTTAACCACTAACCACATCCAGTTTTGTGGATGACGCACGGGGGAGAAGTCTGCTATCTTCGATTGCCCTGTTTAGATCTGGCGACGCCCCTGATTTCCGGCGTCGTAGCGTTATTGCTTAGCATCAGCTTCAGTGGGCAAGGAAGAAAACGATAACAAGAAATTGGTAATTCGTCCAATAACACCAGTAAGAAAATTAACAGAATACTCAGAACCAAAAAAGCTATAATTGTTGTTTCTTTTGTGGAACGAGCACTGAAATAATAACTATAACAATTTCTTATGCCATGAAAGACTAGAATATAAAGGTAACAGCTACGTACAATAATGACACTGCGTAGCCTAACAGTAGCCAATCACACTAACTCAACGTTGTGAAATGGACGGAAATATAACTGAGCTAAGAAGAAACTGACCTGTGACCACAGAAGTGCGCGACAATGTCACCAAAGCATTCAAAAGGGAACTAAAAACGCATCTTTTTGGCTGACAATGAACATCATTCAGCATGATTCTGTGACTTTGGCACCGCAGTTCAAACGTCAACGTTACGAGTAACTCACACAACTTCATACACACATACACACGCCGTACGTGATTTTGACACTGTCAAAGTCATTTCGTACAAGAATATGATACATTTATTACAGAAGGGTAAGAGTTCAATAAATGTTTGACGATTTGTGTGAGACGACGCCGGCAATTATTACACTTGACCTACCGGTAACTATATCTGGTACAACTACGTCAACAGCACGATGTAATAAATTATCATAATTAGACAAAACGTCATTCGACGTTGTGATTCAGCAATAAGAAATACAAGAAAACACAATGATTCATTCACAACATCCACTGAATTTTATGAATAACGCAAACGTTCTTTCAACGGCACATACGCGTCACATGAAAAGTGAGATACGATACGATACGATACGATACGGTAGATTTACGTGCGTTGAAAAGCTGACGAGATGGCCAGCTTAATCTAGCGCAAGGCCCAGAAACGAAAAATAATAAAAAAAATAAAAATAAAAAACCGAGTAAATCAGAAGAAGATGTTCTCTAGAGTGTGGAAGATGACGTCCTTCCTGATGCTATTAATGATCACCTTCGCCAGGTTGATGGAAGGGGTAATTTATTGACAGCCATTTGTTTATTTGTCAACAGCATCACTCACGAAGTTACCGGCAAAGATTTATCAAAGAATAGTTACAATATCAACCAGAGAAAACTTTACTAAATTCTGGAAAGCCAGGGTTAAAGCACTGTGGTGGAGGTATACGCTCTACAGAGTGCCCTCTACTTAAGTACTAGTTCGCCTCAGCGTGAAATAAACCCACGTCAACGGCTAAGCGAAAGTCTGACGCCTTCACCGTCAAGCCATGGCTTCAAAAACATCATTAGAACCAAAGTTCATAGTATTTATTGTCAAAGACCAAACAAAATAGAATTCTGCTTTTATCTCTCTTGTTCTAGCCACGTTCGGTGCTGCGAACTCCCATGTCTCGTTTATGACAAGTGGCTTTCGTTATGTTCCACATACAACACACGTCCAACCATGTGACATGGTTCCAGTGTTTGCACAGAACAAACGACACGTTGTACCGATTAATGTGTGACTAGGCAGAGCACAATAGACCTAGTATGTGGATTTATGGCTTGACAGCCGTGAAAATTATGAAGTCTGTATTCGTTGATCAATTTATTTTAAACAAGTCAGACCATGCCATTTCTTTTTCACTACTGTTTATAGTACTATCCACCATTCCTTTACTTTTTCAACTTAGGATTATAATTTAACTTTTTCACAAACCTTTTAGACTTGTACACCTGGCTACAGACTTAATTCACTGGCCTATTACAGCATATTTGACCTGTAAGCCTGACTCATGATAGAAATGAATATCAGGACTTTTACGGCTTTCAATTAAAATTTCAGGACTTAAGACCGTTGTTAAAGGCTGTCGCTGACACAAACACTGCTATAGCACGTGGTATGAGAGCTTTATCTTCAATATTTAATGATGATTTTCAGCTGAACATGGTAATTCACAGCAGAATTGCAATAGTTAAAAGTAACACTAATACTGCTCTACAGCTGATCAGCAATCCAACAAGGCCCTCAGTAGACGCATATCTCCACCATGCCATGCTAAAATTGGCAGTGCTGTTACCACCTTCATTTCCCACACAGCACCATAACTGGTGTTTCCAACGTCACTTTTCAATTCATCAATAAAGTATCCATCCATAAAATATGCAGAATATAATCTGTCAAAATTTACTACTCTTCCATGATACACAATCTACTACACAATCTACCAACTCCCCAAATTTCACGAAAATTTACCTATAAATATATCAAACAAACAGACAGACAAATAATCAGTGGTAAAAACAGAACCAGCCAAAAGGGATGCAGATAATTACTGTTATTGCAAATCATGTTAAATGAAAAAATTCTTCATTACCTACTTGACGTTTATACATTTTCAGTTCAACAACACATGATGTATTAACTTTCCGCAAAAACAACTGTTAATAAAATCTTGACTTTAATGCATTTATATGAAAATATATTTCTATTTGGTCATATAACAAGATAAATACAACCTGACGCCTAATGTGGACATGAGAATAACATGTTGCTCAATTAGAAAAGCCCATCTTGCTAATGTTCATTGCACATTTTCATAAACACATTTTTACACGTCCGTCCTCCACATCATCCTCAAACTGTATAATACTGCACTAACTCATTCATTATTTCATGGCCGTATACATTTCCAGTGTAATGCTAATTTAGTCAAATTCAGTGATACTAATGATGTCACAAACAGTGACTCAGTTTACCATTGGACCATCACTACAGAACATTGCATGTTCTTTAGCATCACATAACAACATGATCATAAACAAACAAATGCACAGGGTATAGCAAAAAAATTAACATGATGAATTCTGCAATCCATTCTTCACAACCTTCTATGGAATTCTGCTGACAAACACGCCGGCAGATTCTTGGTGAAGAATGCATTATATCACCCTGCAGAGGAATAACATTCATTATCTATCAATGCATATATAGTTAGGGACCAACCTAATTCACAATTTCACGGCCGTGACATATTCCGTGAAATTGGCGGTCTTCTGTGAAATTGGCCCATTTTCATGAAATTCCGTGATTTCAACGCTTTCTCCTTTCATTTACAAAGGTTTCCATAGTTTTATCCACAGCTTTTGTGCGGATTTTGTACTCGTCAGTCCCTACTAACAGTGTCGACGCTGAAAGAAGTGTCAATCAATACACAACTGTCAGTGCCCCACAGCGCCAGAGACTGTCAACAAGCAACTTGGCAAATCAAGTCATCATCGCTAAGAACTCAAAACTAGAATCGTGTGAGTAGTACAGTGACTCTTTGAGTCTCGGCTCAGTACACTAATAGCAATAATAAATATTCATTGTTCAGAAATGTCTTATTCGACAGATTTTTTAGTTTGCGTTAACATAGCAACTTGAAATAATGGCAGTGGGGCCCGTGAAATGTCTGTGAATTTCTCAAACTCCGTCCGTGAATTTTCCGTGAAATTTGGCATATTTTCAAAACTCTACCATGAAACCACGCATTTTCCCCCGTGAATTAGATTGGTCCATACATATAGTATACCATCTAACAAGACCTCAGCAACTGCTGGGATGGCCGACCATGGCATAATGACAGCCAAAAATTCTCTAAGTCCAACACCCACCTCTGGGAAGGTCGCCCTTTTCGTGAGCCGATCTAGAACCCTATTGAATACAAAGTATCTGTGCTCCTTGGTAATCATGACATCTAAACCAACTCAACCTGATTATGTATTCATTGCAACACGCCAATTTGATACAAATACACAACACTACAATAAACCAAACCGTTACCACGGTCGGCTAAACATGGCCCACTAGGGATTTTTACTTCTAATCATAATTACTACTTATAATCATAATGGACAACACACTTAGCACTTGCTAACAGGAGCAAGGTAGGAAGAGTTGGGTAAAGTGCAGTAGTGGCAGACTGGGATTATGTAGTAAGTGTTAGAAGGTGTTATCACTGCTCAGAACAGGCCGGTTTTTAGGCAAAATCAATGTAAAAGTCAAATTTACAGTAATGGGGAGGTAAATACACACTCTGCCTAGCATCATTCAGCTGAAAAAAAGAATCAATCACGTGACTGACGACGTCCTAGGGAGTCATTTGCTGGATACAATCCAGCGCACAAGATGTATTACAGCGTAGCCAAAGAGAAGTGGATACAGCAGCAGTTCTCGTCGCCATCGACGACTGTTCTCCAGCTCAAGTCGTTTCACGTGATCAGACAGAGTTGACAAATGGCGCCTCACTGCCACCAGGTCGGCTGGTGATGGTCCTGCCGATGAACGTACAGAATTCACCAGTGGCCCATCACTACACACAACACATTCACCGTCGGACCATTTCAGACAGACGTCAATCATTCATCACCACGGACGACAGCGGCCCATCATCACTGCTGTGTTGACGGCCACCGTCTAGATGAACCTGGGTCGGCTGATTCACCCATCGGGAGTTTTTCCTCCAGCTGTTCTGGAAGGAAATCTGGTCGATAAGCATCATGCAACTTTTATGGTTCATATCGTAGTCCGACGCGCTAATCGATATATCGTGGCATTTTATATCACAATATCGTATGATATTTACTTACTTACTTACTCATTAAGTGAAGTCCCACCGATGGACAAACAATGCAGATTGGCGACAATTATCTCAACGATGGTCATTTGCCGCCTGAAATACCCCGAATAGACGGCCGCGGCAGCTTCAATTCCATGTCACAACGGTCGCTCGCGGTGTCCTTTGAAGTTCCTGATGCCACCGGCCGGATGACCACCTACGTCGCCGACCGCCAAGGCGGTCTGGCGTGGGTGGTCGCCCGTGGCGGCTGGCTACAGCGTGAACAGGGGGATGCATGCAAAGTGGGCAAAGTACATATAAAACAAGGCCGCATCTTGTGCGGCCGTTGTGACTTGTAACACGGAATTGAAGCTCGTGTTACATGTGTGTGTTGGCAAGTGTAGAGGGGGCATCAAATGACCATCATTGCATTAATTATTGCCGTGCAGGCGTGCGACGTGCATTCGTGCACGATATCATTTGATCTCTGGGTGCCGCGACATCGCAAGGTCGACAAATCTGCAATCGATATCGCCTAGGGATTTTATGGACCAGATGTCAGGTACCCAACCAACAGTGTAAAAGCATTGAAGGAACTCAAAGCACTGACTCCGACCAGTGGCCTGGCCTCATCCTTATTTCACCCATCACTGGACTACTGAAAGGGCGTTGGTGTCAGTGTCTGCTGCTGGCAAGCAAAATCGATGTCTTCTTACAAAGAACCTTTGCATTCAATTCTACAGTGTTTCTGAGTTCACTTTTATTTGCGAAAGAGGATATAGTTTCCTTTCAACAGACTTTCTGAAAACTTGCCATGTGACATATGAGTCTACAGCAGGTGTACCTTGGATTCCTACACTACAGTAGGTGTACCTTGGACTTCTACACTGCCGTAGGTTTACCTGTGGTTGCCTGTGTATTCGCGTCTCTCATCATCAATGACGGGAAATGGTCGGTCGTCAAGTGTCAGCACTCGCGGCGGTGTTGACAGATTCACAAACGACATCTCGTTTGGCATCAGATCCAGGTGAAGCTTGGGTTCATTGCGGACTCCAACACTACGATCCTGACCTTCACAGACATCCACACAAACACACACACACACACACTGGCTAAGTGGTTGTGAGTATGCTAATACCAGTAAAGATAGCATCACTATACTACAACAACAGCAGCGCCAGCCACACTGCAGGCCAGACAAACAACCTGTGCCGTTGCATTTTTGTCTACTTACAATACAATCACGTATAAAAACATATGTAGGCACAAAATTAGCAGTACTTCTCATGTTCTCGTGCTGCTGCAAACTAGTAATTTGCAGCATTACCTGGTTTCAACTACCCAGGTACCCATATCTGGTTTTAAATTCCATGTTAGTAAGTGAGTAAGAAATATGATGAATTATAAATGGCACTAAAATAATTTACAGTTTAACAGCAGTCTGCACATTAGTGTGCACTATGCAGACATTTTATCGGAAAACAAATGACAAAGTTGGAGTCGATAATGCTTTACTATTCTGTCTGAAACTTATGAACAGATGCAAATACAAGTCAAAAACTGGCAGTATTTGGTATAATTATGATAGAAAACTGGGGACTTATTACCCAGATTTGTATCCAGGTGAAGAATTTTGGTATCTGGTTCCAGCTATAAATCACTACTGCAAATAAACAAACCAACTACTGTATCTGTTAACATCATACCAAGAACAATGATCTTGTCAGGAACAGTCATTTGAGAGAGGTGACTGTTAAGTCTGTCATCAAAGTAAAGTGAAGACAAAGTGTCATCACTGCCAGAGACATCAATATGGTCTGGCACATGCATGTGAGTACTGATGTCCGCTGTGTACTGCGGGTCATAGTCATTTGGCTGAAAGTCATCGAATTCTGGCGGCAATTGAGACATCACCATCTATCACACGTTACACAAACACACATATAGCAGATCAATAAAGAATCCTAAAATTCTACCATCCCTATTCATAAAATAAATAAACCGCTGTCATCTAGTGCATCACATTTTGACGAATGTGCATTTTATGTCTTGGAAGAAGCGACAATTTGCACAACTTTCACATATCAAATTAGTTACTAGCTAATACCCACTCACCCTTTTGGCAAACAGATATTAGCTAGCGCTTTATTAATTATGAAACACTGCTTAGCTTGTTGCGGCTCTCGCGCGAATTAATTGGTGGCGTGCGAACTATTAAATTCTCCTATGTATATAATAAATATCCCCAATAATTTACCCAACACTATTCTAGTCTGCTAGTGTCATGTAGTACGAGTATCACATAGTACGACGATGATGATGCGATGACGATGATAACAATGAGGCTAATATTTTTCTGATGTTATCTGATGATACACTGATGACAAATAGATGTACATACAGGCAGGACAGAGAGTACATGTAGAGCTCCTGCATCCCAAATAAATTATTAATTCACTTAAGCACAATGTTTCACATTTAGAAAATACAACATACTGAACACTACAAAACCATGCAAGCACAATGTCAATTGCAAACAGCAGCTCACTGCAGAAAGCTCTCGGTTATAGCCAACAGAAAACAGAACTGCCAATGAAAGAGCGGCAATTATGTTAAATTATGTAAAGAAAAATCAGTTAAATTATTGTCTGAATCTTACAAACTATGAAATTAGAAACATCACACAAAAGGAAACCATCCTCAGTAATTCCACATTAAATTGTGATCGTCTCAGCTCCTCCACACAGTGCACTATTCATACAGTGCACTACTTTGATCCCCAGAGTCATCAGACAATGCACTAATACAATTTTGCAACATCAAATATTTTTTGTTTTTATTTTTTAAACTCAGAAGTGTGACTCCACATCATCCCAAAAATCTAGTATGGTGTTCCTGGCTGAAAGGTCTACCCCTTGCCAAAAATTTCACAATAGAACATTCACAACTTGATTCACCCAGTCATCCTGCTAATAGGAAAATAACAAAAAACTGGGACGTATGAAAAAATTGAGTAACACTTCTTCAGCACACCACTGACTTTTGCTAATGAGGAAAGGTTACAGCTAAGATTATGGTTATGCTTCATGCTAATGTTATTGTGTAGAATAGTTAAATCCAACAGTTGTTGAGTAACTGTTAGCACATGTGCAGCTAACATCACTTTAATGGTTGTTACTAACTGTATGCTTGCAAGGTGAACAACATCATGCTTTATAAACAAATATCAATCACGTTTGACAGAACAAACATTGCTTAGATTTTGGGTGGCACAATTACCCCCAAAAACTGGGGTTCTGCATGCTGCCAGTAATTAGGTCTCACTTTCTGTTGCTGAAGGTAGTTAGCTCCAGGCTCCATCAGAATGATTTTTCTGTTTGATCTTGTAACATAAAATATTTGTTCATTAAAGAACTGACAGAATGCAGTTGTGACACAACACAGTGAAATAAAAACACACATTATTAACACAAATGTACAAATTCTACATAAGTCAACTAATGTAACATTGCAGGATAAAAGAGAACTTCAATATAAATAATACTCATACACAGCCGCTCTAGACATAATGCGAGATCGCTATTCATTGGGTTTTGTGTATGCTTCTAATGTGGATATATGACTTATTTTGTCGAATTTTTGCACTTTGGTCTCGTAATTGCACAAAGTCTTCATGCAGTAGCATAAGGAAAACTCGTTAAGTGAAGTGCACCAGTAGACAATGTATTGAAAAAAGACGTGAACATCGTGTGCTGCAAAACTCAGATTGTGCCATTAATATAATTAAAATACAAATTTCAGCCGCACTGAAACCGGAAAGAAATATGAATTATGACGACAATAGACAGTAGCCTGTGCTTATGCCACCACTGCCATGAACTGACTCTAAGCATCCATAAATTTTCTAGGCCCAGTTTGAGGAAACGTAATGAATTAACTGACTTATAAATTAATTCCAGTTCTGTAATCTAAGCCTAGCACTGTAGAAATTCACAAGGCTCATTTCTAGTACTTGGTGGTAACTGATGCCGTGTTGACCTTAAAGGCGGGGTATAGCGATTTTTGAAGTTTCAAAATAAAGTGCATAATTAAATAGAGGTATGTACTCGTGATTCAAAAAAAATATTATAAAAAAATATTTTTGCATATTAAGGGATATGTTCAGTTTGATCGATTTTTTTAACGAGACCACCGAGTACCAACTTCTTGGTTGTTTTGGTTCAGGAAGAGTCTTTCGGCTACCCAGTATACCGACATTAAGACGTTCGCACACAGACGCGTTCAACAGATGGCGACACGTAACGTCGGC
>Ga0209780_1001962_pt1 | contig 14198 bp, 10 predicted proteins | sample WorMetexBAHAMAS2_FD_187384 | JGI IMG/M metagenome (GOLD analysis project Ga0209780, IMG submission 187384) | Marine gutless worms symbiont microbial communities from Max Planck institute for Marine Microbiology, Germany - Inanidrilus exumae... | ecosystem: Host-associated > Annelida > Digestive... | reverse complement strand
ATGTCATCACATTCCACCCTATCTCCAACCTGCCTAACGATTTTCGTATCATCGGCAAACTTAAACACCTCGCCACTAACACTCTCTTCCAAATCATTGATATAAATCAGGAATAGAAGGGGCCCCGACACGGATCCTTGTGGGACTCCACTCCAAACCTCATGCCAAGAAGACCACTGACCTTTCAAACAAACCCTTTGCCTTCTATTTCTTAACCAAATCCCGATCGTACTTAGTAACTTATCACTAATACCATGTTTACTTAACTTTTCCAGTAATCTTTGGTGCGGCACTTTATCAAACGCCGTTTGAGAAAGTTATGAGAACTGTTGCCGAACACCTCCCGCAAATGGCCGCAAGAGAAGGCACAACTACTGCAACTAACGAGCGAAATTTTATGACACGATTACTTGTTGTTAAAGACATCATATACATGTAATGACTATTGTTTTATTCGTTATTTTTACTTAGCTTTTATGTCTTGTGTAAGTTGCGTTCTCTCACCTTTTCCATTAATTGAAAATGATGATTATGATAATGATGATGCGCTGCTATGACAGAGAAAGCGTCATGTATATGTGCAAGCACTGACTATGCAACATTGCAATGGCACTGTTACGTTCATAGGTTATAATATACAGTAGACATTAACAAGCCTAGAATGCGGAAAAACATTGTACAACATCGGCACCAGCAGCATATGAAGCCAAGACATATTTATTATGGTGAAGCAAGCTGGCTTGCTGAGCTATTATATCCACTGTTCAACTTCAAATGGTTCCAATTTGTACACTGCCTTTTTCACCATTTTAGGCTTATTCATGTCGGTGTTTTAAATTATAAGCTAGGAAGTTGAACCTAAGCCATTACACTGTTTACTCAGTTTCAATACGACAGATTAAATTACAGTCCGCATACGCTACATATTCATTTGTAATGTAAACACATTGCAGTTAATACTGCTATATTCCCAAAGTATGGGAATTGTATTTTCGAATTTAATTCTTGGCTCAGTTTTCTGCTTCTACGTAGTTTATACATAGATACTGTAAGTACTACAATGCCTAGCGATGACAAGTCACAAATACAGCCTATAAATATTTCCTTTTCATGAATTAAAATACAACTCTTTGCCATGCTGATCCTTCAAGTTTAATAGATCATTTCACACACAAAAAATTGCTGGCACAGTCACAATACAGACATTGTAAAGCTGCTATAACAACAATCATGTGAAGGCTGAAGCCCAAATAACGCTATCAAAGCATTAATAAAATTGGCAGGATATTCCGTGTCCACTCCCAAATAATCCGGGACATACTGACATCTGAACGTCTTTGATATTTCGACTATATAAAAGATTGACTGCTTGATTGATTAAGACAGGTTTTATGTCCCACTCGACACAAGAATAGGCCATTTCAGAGATGTTCTTCCCAATCTCTTGGCTTAGTACTGAAAAACCAAATCAAACACAACAAAAGCAAGCATGCATCCGTAACAAGATATACCGTAACATACAATTAACACAAAAACTAAAGCCTGGTTTGCTCACTACCTACAACCTCTGGCCCAAAAACGGAATGTGTTTATTCTGGAAGAAGTAGATAGATAAGTCAAGAAGCAAACAAGTAAGGAAGTAAATAAGTAAGGGAAAAAAAGTAGTAGAAAAAAGTAAGTAAAAAAGTTAAGTAAACGCACAAACAAACGCATTACTGCCATTTGGGGCCCATATAAAAAAGGAAAAATACTGGGAGATTTCCCAACAGGTATACTGACACGTCCCCTAGAGTTGACGCCAATGTAAACCATTTTTAAACATATAACAGCCCAAAATACAGTTCATTCCACACATCAATGGCAAATCATCAGATGATAACATAAATAACAAATATAACCAGCTTCCTTAACGACAAAATAAAAATTAAGTGAATTATGTAGGGCAAACTACATTTTTCCAGTACATTTATTGCATGATTATCAAATTATACTGCTTATACATCATTATGCACACAACAGACACAAACAAATATTTTGAACAAAACGAATCTGTCTGTCATCACAACACAATAACAAAACAACCTCCATTCTTACACTGTCAATACTGAGCTATGGAAAATCAATAAAATATAATGGCAGTAAATTATGGAATGCACTACCCACTGACATGAAAAAAATTTCTACAAAATATTTACTCAGAAATCTCGATCGTTCAGCCATTTTTATAGCAGTAGTAGAAGCAAAATAACAAATATACTGACTAACTAAGTCTCTATCTCATTCAACAATGATAAATATGCCTTCATGTCAATATAGCTCGTACTGTGATGCGTATCCTTTTCAAACAAACATCAGCAGTCTTTCAAAATACCTACGACACCTACAGGCTACATTATATTATTGTAGTCTCAAGCTTGGTGTCGACAAGGTAAGTCCTTGGGATGTATATGTATATGACAACAACAATAAAAGTATAAGCAATATAATACAATATCATGCTTTGTGGATATGCAATATAACACAATATTGAAAGAAAAACATGTTGTGTAGTCACTGTGCCATGGTAATCGACGGTACTTCAGTTAAACACTATCTTAGAATCAGCAAAGACCTATTAGGCCTGTTTAACCAAGCTTCTTTAGGTGTATTGCTAAAAAACCTATAAAACGTAAACTTTGCCCAACTGTCTAAAAGCAGCAAAAATAATGAAACAGTTACAAGCATAAAAAACTTACATAAACGGAACTGTATATTGACCCTGTTAACTATATCACACATAAAAATATAAATTTTTAAAATCCAAGATGGCAGAGTCCGCCCAGTGCTGATGTAATCCATTTATTTACAAATATTGAAAATTCAGTGATCACCAAACAAGCAGCTATTCACCGATACACCAAAGTTTAATAACGTACAACTGCTCAGAGTGGCGCATTATAAATTTATGCACAAATTTATGATTCTTTATACATGTAAGAAATTTTACGCATAAAAACACGAATGGTGGCTCAGAGTTGGGAATTAAATGCAGGAACGAGTTATAAACTATTCAAAGGCATTAAATGTTGCGTTAAATGTCGACAGTGACATCCGCTTGCATTGTTTTCCATAAACTCAGATGGAAACCGATAATTCTGACAAGTTTTTGATTAAAGTATGTTGACATTACAAGACAGCAATTTGATATTCTTTGGCTGAACTGAAACATAAGTTAACGACAGGCTAACCGCGGTGAAAGACAGACGCAGCAGCATTCCACAGACGTTAATAACTCAAAGACGAAAATAAAACTGCCAAAATTATAAAAACAAAACTGGCTTTGGTTTCTCTTTGTTGGAAAAGTCAGTGCTTTAAAACAGCAAATATCAAAATTTTAACCACCAATTCTGAGCACAGAATCTAGCTCCTAGATTTATGACATGCAGAGGACTTATTTAAATGTGATAGCTAGCTTATGTGCCTCAAATCTGCAAACAAAATTTTCACATTTTGCTGTTTTAAAGCGGTGGCTTTTACAACTAACGAGAAACTGTTAAAATATTAAAAAAAATAAACAGCCAATACAAACTACCAAGCACAACAATGAAGAACGACAGATGCAAAATAAACTTTTCACCAAAAACAAGACTTGAACGGCAACAATTAAAGCTCAGAGTGCACTGCCTCCGAACGTTTGTCGGAATGTTTCGTCGACACTGTCTTGCCTGTGTCCGTCGTACGAAGTCGTGAATATTGAGATTCGTGTAGCGTAGACTGAACAGCATTGTCAGTGTCTTCCAGTGGCATAGCTTCATCCGTGTGAGTCGCATCTTCAACCAACATGTTGACAAGTAAGTATATAAGTAAGTAAATCAATCATAAATGGTTCCCACTCTCTTGGTTACAAAAATTTCCAGGACCCCAGAAGAATTTTTCCAGGACCCTGTCGTATGCCAGCAATGTTTAAATATACAGACAAACAGCAGTTACTATGGGGTCCGGGGCTCCGCCTCGGCAGCCAGCGATTTTTTCGTATATACAGATAAAAACGTAGCTAATTTTCACAAATTTTGACATCCGCACCTGCATCATTGTGTCCGCCTCCCACATCATAGCCTACAAAATTCAAGGAGTTTCCATGACCTTTCACTAAAATTTCCAGTACTTTGTAGGACCAAAACCATTTTCCAGGACTTTCCCAAGGCCTGGAAAGTTTATGGACGCAGACGACCAAAGTAAGAAACTGGTTCGCCGTGGCCGACCGTTCTTGTGGGAACATGCCGTTGCATGACACGACCGGTCGCCAATTCGTTGATTGTGGCGACCGGTCTTGGATTTGCAACGCGCCCCAGGACACTAAAGCAAGCTCATGAATGGCGAGTGGAAGGACTTCACGAAGGTCTAGGGACACCATGGCAAACATGGAGAAGTACAGCTACAAGCAGACCTCATGGAGACTGAACTCAGCAGCTGAGAAGTCTAAGGACAGGCAACAATGGCCACAGTGTGTGTGACCCAATTCATCACCGATGACGGATGAAATGGGTCAAGGTCAAGGTCAAGCATCACCTGAATGATGTACACAGCTCCCCAGTGGCGTGCTGGTGTGCTTACATTGCTCCACATAATTGTCTAACTTCACATCAAATGCTGGGACCGGACGCGGTTTCTTGGGTAATCATAGATGTTCTCGACGCACGAAGGGTATGATCCATCAACCGATGATACACACAGGAAGGTCACCATCGTAACCCATGTACATATGTCACTTGAAAATGGCATCGTTGCCCTGTAATTCCTCGTGGCCTTAATGTTGTAATATACGTAAAAACAAAAACGAACATTTATTATGCAGTCGACCACACGCAATTACGCGTATTTCACTGGATATATTCAGACCGAGCTAATGCTTACCTTTGGTCACTGCAGCACGTTTATCTGCAAATGCCACCGTGTCCACGGTTGTGGGGTCCGTCTCAGCCTGTTGCAGGAAGTCGAGTATGGTTGCGGTGTCAGCCTCTTCGTCCTTCTCTACGTATTGCAGGAAGTCAAATGGTGGAACAGACGATTTCCAGTCCTCCGTTGACAGTGTGCCTGCAACGACAGCGGATAAATAGATCGGGTGCAGTGTATCTGGAGACACACCGCAATATAGGCTCGAAGAGGGCATTTTCCACCGGCGTACTCGACAGGTGACACAACTGTTTACTTATTTACTGATGCAACGCTGCACAGCTGTCAAGCCCACGTCGGTTTGTTTACTTTTGAGTCATGACTCAGCAAGACGTCCACGGTCACTGTCAACGATTGCCGAAAATTTGAGTAGGTACCCTTCTGGTGTGCAGCGTACAGCCCAGGGGAAAAACTTTGAATTGATTCTAACGGTAAAAATGGAAACTAGACATACCCGTAGAAGGATAATTTGGCTGATGATGATAATAATGTACATTCAGACAACTTACTCATAGGCATGATGCCCCCAGTGAGAGCAGACTGCAGCCAAGAAAGCACAGCATCCGAAGCTGCCGGAAACTGCGCATCAAAGTGGTGGACGGAACCCTGCCATAGCAACATCGCAGTTTGCAATTGCTAAGTCACATATACTTCCACTTGCGGCTTTATCTCACAATCTATTCAGACACGGTTTTTCGCATCCAAAAATGCTATAATAAGAACCTACATCTCGTGACCATAGTATGCTAACTTCCTTATGTCCGTATTACAACTGAGATAAAATGTTTTAGCTAAAACATTTCAGCTAAAATGTTTTAGTGAAAACATTTTATCTCAGTTGTGATACAGGCAAAACAAAAATTGTAGCTAAAACATTTTATCTCAGTTGTGATCGGTCTTAAAACAAAATGTTGTAGCTAAAACAAAAATTTTAGCTAAAATGTTTTAGCTAAAACATTTTATCTCAGTCGTAATACGGGCATTACTGCTCGTCATTACCAGGGTTATAATGCGGGTGACTTCAAGGTTCCCAATTTTTCACGGATCGACCATTGAGGCAGAATAAACTGCTCGCCATCACTATCTTGCATGCATTAATAAATAAATAAATAAATCAGTGACCAGCGTCATCTACAGGCGGATAAGCTTTCCATCGATGTACTCTCATAATATCTGTTTCCAACATCTATACAGAGTGCGAGGCCCTAGGGTGGATAATAATAATAATAATCAGAAACATATTTGGGTCGTAACTTCAGATGTCATTCATAAAATACAAACGGGACAAAAATATAGTGTTACAAATGGACCAACTCACAAGACATACTGTATTAAACTGTGGAGATTTACAACGACGACATTTGCTACAGTACATACTAAACTATAAGTTATAATGGTTACTCACCTTGTGTGGCCTCATGAGCCAGAAAACCCACCGGGGAAGCATAGGGCTTGGCGGATTAGTCCATGAAGAAGCCCATCCTTGTTTCCCTTATATTGTTCAACCACCCTTTAAACGTACTGATGCTGAAAGCACCAACTGCCCGCTGGACCAGCTGATTCCATCTATTAATTACTATAACGCACAGCAGCTGACAGGTTCCTAGAACATCAACTAATGCACTAATGCACGCACCGTCTCCCGGTCAATAAGAAGCAGTTCTTCTGCACGCGGAGTTTTTACATGATGACGTAGAATCTGTCCACCGACGTCGTCTGGTTTTGAACTACAGACACAAACATTATTTCACCAGTAAACTATGCAGCGTGAATTACAAAATGAACTAGAAAACATAGGCAGTCGTATCGTCATGCAGACCCACGCCGGCAGCCGCAGCACACAATTGTAGCAGCAAGCGTCACTAGCAACCGTGCCACCGTGATGGTTTTCGTAACCGTGTGACCTTGACCTTTGACCTTTTGACCTCTGGGTCAATGCATGCCGAGCGACTACTATAGAGTGTATCTGTACCAAGTTTGGTGTTCATAGCTCAAGCCGTTTTCTTTTACAGCGCGGACAAACAGACAGACAGACGCGACTAAACGCTCTACCCACGCCAGCGGCTATACAGCCGGCGTGGGTAATAGTAATTGAACAAGCATGATGCGCTAAGTAAGGATATACACGAACATACATGTTGCATATAAAAGAAGTAAGTAATTCGACGCAGTTTCTGATAATAGCAACAAGCTCAGCTATTGCAGACGGACCGCACCACACAGTGTACCAGTTGAAATTTTGTCAACTGCTAAACAGCTGTACAAAAAATCATATTTGAAAAGGCTTACAATATATTTGACCTTGTGAATAACCTTGTAGGTCACTCAACGACTCCTCTGACCTTGACAGGAAGTGATTTTTCATTTACAGGCTAAAACTTGATATAGTCTAGCCGTGTACAAAATTTGATGACTCTAGCTTCAGCCATTCCACAGATATGATTGGAGCATAACATGTTACCCCACCACGCCCCTTTCAGGTTTGTCGTCAGTAGACTAGAACTTGCTGCAACTGACCTGTCTATCACGTTTGAAGTCTCTATCTCCAGCCGTTACGAACATAAGAAAGGTGATACAAAATGTAGAAAATGGGGCAGTCGCGGGTTACCCAAGGTCACTGGAAACATCACCATTTGATCGAGCATATAGGAGTTCCTATTAGCCTTCCATCGTAACTATGTTCATATCTTGCAATGTTTCTGAGATACAGCAAAATACTGGTCGAAAAAGCCAACTTTAACCTACATCATCTGCATTTGGGGGTAATCCCACTGAAAGTTTTCCGGAGATCTGGCATCAAAAAACCAGAGTCCCTGGACTATCGTATGGCACTGTTAACGCGATCCTACGTTTAGCTGTTTTGATAGAACACCGACCTGTGACGGACAGACATGAGGACACAGCACATACCGCGCCAGCATGGCATCACACGGTAAAATGTATAAGGCCAGAGTTGGGTCATTGCACTGCATTCCGTCTAGTACTTGGACATTGCTGGTTGGGAGACAGGAAGGGCTACTCACCCGGTTAATAAACCTGCCTTCACTGTGATGGATGCTGAGAGTGGTGTGCTGACTGAATCTAGAAGACGGACTTGGACGCCCTCGCCACCACATACTTAGGCCTGCTGTGATCTTGACCTTTGACCTCCAAAATCTTACCAGGTCATCAGTCGGGGTTAGCGGTTACACCCTGCAAGTTTCATCGAGATTGCTCAAGTAGTTCGTGAGATATGCTGTTCATAAGATATGACCTCGATGTCCCGGTGTGACCGTGACCTTTGACCTTCAGAATCTATTCAGGTCATCACCAAGAGGCTAGTAAATTTTCCTGGCGCTGATTCCTGAGACAAGATGACGAATCGAAATGAAGGGATCTGCAACTTGTAATGAGGACGACGAATATATGAAGACTTACACGTCCATCCAGGCCGGAACAATCTTTCCATCAAACCGCCCCATGTTGTTGCTGAGCTCCTCCATGATCAACATCAGACTTGACTTGGTCGAAGAGAGCTGCTCGACGTTGACGAAGGCAATTAAAAACGGCAGAGCAAGAGCATTGTAGGCGGCAAACTGGTCTGCAGTTAGTTCAGGCTACAGACAACATGCACACAAACAAGTACGTCAGTGCAAACTCACCTCTATCCATACATGCCGATCCTATGCGTAGCCAGCACGCTGGATGAAATGGTAAGCGCACAGGCCACGCGTGTTCAAGTCCCATATGATTTGCATACCCGCATAAATCTGATTTTGGGCTTCCGGGGGAGCTTCCTGGGGAGAAAAGTTCCCCAAAATGCGAGATTCCCTGCCCAGGACGCCGATGAACCACCGTGAAAAATTTGATGCCGCTAGCTTTATCCTTGGCAGGGAAGTCCGTAACCATACAAACAAACAAAATTACAAAGAGTGAACGATATATCTACACCTTGCCTATCAGCATGTGTGGATAACAAGTAAAGACTACCATTACACTGCAACCTCGTTAGATGGTTGGCGGTTTGGTGTAGCGGTAACGGCATTGCACGTACATACGAAGTTACTATACGATGAGCCCAGTTAGTACTGTGATGGGTGACCATCTTTGGGGAGGCATACCATCTCTGTATGTAACCAGCCACCCAGGCCAACTCAGCCTGGCCATCCCTCCATGGGTAAGCGCAATGAGTACTGGTAATGGTTTCGGCCACCGCTAGTGAAAAAACAGTGAGTTCCACGTAACAGTAGGCCCTGTTACCAGGACTGCTGGAATACTGATCTAGTCGGTTAAAGGCGCTGGCTGCTAACTGAGCCATCCGGATGACGTCGGTTGTATGCTGGCTTAATTGGGTCTCACTGGCTTCGAGCACCACAAAAGGTAATGAGATCCCTCACAGCAGACCTTAGTCTATGCGAATGTCTTCTTTTTTTCTTAATCTTCTATTTCTTCGTCATTGTACTCATGTCATGTCATCACTAGGGTTATAATGTGGGGGATGTCAAGGTTACCAATTTTACACGGATCTACCAGTGAGGCTTATACTATTGCCCAATAAACTGCTCGACCTCACCGTCGCCGTGCTGTATGCATAAATAAATAAATAAATTAGCGAACATTAACGTCATCTACAGGCTTACAGACAAACATGCTTTCCATTGACGTAATCTCATAACATCTGTTTCCGATACCAGTTGGTCACTCTGCCCAGCCACGTGTGCCTGTTAAAATATCTGCATTACTGCCATCAAATGTCACTCGTATTTCAAATTCAGACTAAAGTTGGACTTCGCTGCCCCTGTGCCGACTCGAATGTCTTTGCCAGCCCGACGGCCTAATGTGACCTTGATCTTCGACCTTTCATCTCCAGAATCTAATGTCATCAGTGGGGGCTAGTGAATATTCCCTGCAAGTTTTATCAAAATTGTTCAAGCCGTTAGTGAGATATTGTGGTAACCAGATCTATCCAGACGAATGAAGGAACAGACAAATGTATGGGAAAATGGGATTGCTCAAAAACATAATGGCTTCGCGGACACCGTCTGGTGGTGAGGACAAAATAACTCGGGGAAAGTAACGGAGATAAAGCTTACTAAACGTGGGAGTCGAGCTCGCCTGATTGACTCGATCAATGTCTCGGCACTGGTGGCGGCCTCTGGTGAAAGTGCCGAGAACGACGCAACGCGATCGTTACGTCGAATGACAACAATGCACGGATGTGATACGCCAAACTTTTTGCATCTGAAAAACGGCAACAATAACGCCGACATTAATGCTACCAATTTCAGCTTGGTTTCACCAAAGCTTACAAATATTACAGAAAACCACTGTAAAACCCTTTAATTTGGCTGCCCTAAAAGCTAGCGACATGCAAAATCATTTTGGCACATTTTGGCAAATTCAAACCACACAATTCCAACACAACATACTATAACCAATTAGTTGCTATATTATCTACATTCGTGCCCTCAATTTTGCGGTTTTGTGTAGTTGGCAAAATTAGCAAAATAAAGGGTATGCAAACATTAAGGGTTTTGTAGTATTTGACTTTAAAACCACAGTAAAACTCTTCACTATAACCAATTAAAGTTGGTATATTATCGATATTCGTGCCTTCGATTTTTTGGCAGTTTTGTTTAACTTGCGAAATTCGCAAACTATAAGTGCACGCAAACATTAAGGGTTTTGTAGTACTTGACTTTAACGACCACGCCCAAGTAGGCGGGCAACTTGTCAAGTTGCAGTGCTGAAAATGCGTTGGTATAGGTTGACATAAGAGACAGTTTCACAATAGGCACAACATCAGACTAGTGGTCTACAGCTCAAGTTCAATCATCGGCCATTCCACTGTCATGCAGCAGCCCGAGGCAAGTCAGTCACACAACCAAGCAGTATAAATAGGTATAATATAACATAACATAACATATCCGTGAACTTCACAACCATCAAAACACAACTGCAAGACAATGAAATGCAGCTGTAAAATACTCGTACTGTCTGGACTAAACTAAAAATGTCGCAACTTTGATGGTTGCAACGTAATGGCCGCCGAATGTTGGGTCACAATAAGCAAACGGATCTCAGCCGTTTCTGGCTGAGATCTGTATCTGCCATTTAACAGGAAGGCTAGGCACAGTTCATCAATGGTGAACCTTCAAGCAGAATAACAGTGTCAAACTGAAGAACTGGATAAAGGACTTTCTCAATGTGGATGCTTTTGCCACCACATACTTAAACCAAGGTGTGACCTTGACCTTTGACCTCCACCATCTAACCAGGTCATCAGTAGGGCTTAGTGGTTGTTCTCGATAAGTTTCATCAAGATTGCTCCACTACTAACGTTATCAACACGATTTGACCTTGACAGCCCACTGCGACCTTGACCTTTGACGTCCAGAATCTAATCATGCCATAAGTAGGGACTATGGTCAGTTTTATCAAAACTTTTCAAGCCGTTCACGAGATATCGTGGTAACAATACCTGACAAGACGAATGGGACAGAACATGACAGCCTAAAAATATAACGTCTTTGCCGACGATGATGGGCGCAGAAAGCATAAAAACCCACAACATTTTTTACTCAATTTCCAATCTGCTTTTACCACAGCTAAATTGCAAGAAATTAACCGAGAAACTTGTTGTCACCTTGTAACGGCAGAATCTTTATCTAATGAGCATCCAAATGCAATCTCTCCATGCATCAAAGCAGCAGCTGAATTGAAGACCTCTACTCCTGCATTACACATGACACCAACGGTAGCATATTGTTGCCTTCCAAATACATCGAGGTCGTGAAATTTCATGCAATTTGCCAGACTCAAACTTTTGGTTAAATTTTTACAGATTTCCTACATTTTAACCATCTCCAAGAATATCTCCAAATTTACAGATATTGACGATCATAATAAGAGCAGCAACCAAGTTAACTATAGTGTAATGCATGTCATCAGAGCTAGGTTTCTTGCGGCAAAAATCTGTTCCTGCCACGCGAGGTTTAAACCCAGTTACCAGTTAAAATGGGACAAAATCAAAATACTAATAAATGTTACCTTATCTCTTACGATAACAGGATTTCCTCTGTATCTTACAAGACAAATACTGTAACACCACCAGAGCCTCATGACAAGATGCCACGTAGTTAACAAAATGTGTCACCTAGTCACGTCACACTGAAAAGTGCTACTTGACGTAATTTCAACTATGAAACCAGCATAATTACAACTAACAAAGCTGCAATAGTAACAAGGTGTCGCCCTAACGGGACGTAACACTACTGGCCCGCCGTGCAGTGTTACCGTGCAGCTATAATTAGACTGGAGGTGGCATGACATAATCATCTGGCCTGTGCGGGTGAAGCCGCCTGCAGGCCTACTGTGGAATGTTACAGATGGCGACGACAGACGCCAGAGAGCAAAAACAATATTGCCCCCTACCCTACACTATGTGTAGGCGGGCCAGTAATAAGGTACCTGGGCCTGGCACTGTTAAGTGGCTATTATTAGTGTTTATCAATGCATTCAGTAACAGAAGGCAAATCTCGGTATTACTTAAGGTCCAAAGAGAAAGCTTCTATCGCAAGATTTCTAATTTCTTAGTCTCACATATGTTGCTGATTGTCACCATGAGTATTATGTCACGTAGCAAAATATTCTTACATGAGGCTCTGAATAGACTTGCACATTCTCAGTATCATCAGCCAATGTTTAAAATATACATCAACTCAAATGAAAACTGTACGTCTGTGAGGCCGACGTAGGATTATAAAAGTTGATGTAGTTAAAAATAACAGTCAAAACACGAGCGTAGAAGCTACTCTGTCCTGGAAACTCATTTATTTTGGAGTCAAAAGGTAAAAGATTGAGATTACAAGTCACAAAAACATTGCCGACGTGAGTCTTTGCTCTCTTGTGGGTGCTGGCTTTTTCTAGTTCAAACGTTATTGCTTACATACACGCAAACACACGCACACACGACCAACTGACAGCTCCACGTGGACCACCTGGACCACAACATGGTCAGTAAACATCAAGAATAACAACCGACGTCAGAGTCATTTTACCAGCTGCATCTGACGTCGCGAAAAGACCGAGAACACACGCGCTGGCACTGATCTCTTTTGGTGAACAATTCTCAACAAACTCGTCCACATCGGACGCCGTCTTTAATGACACAGGATTGTCAGCCAGATGCCTGGCAACAGCAGATTACAATGTAAGAAAGTAGTATTTAAAATGTAAGAAGAGACTAAAAAACATATTATCCAATGCAGATGCTGGGTTGTGAGGCAGTGACTAAGGGAAGGGTGCAATTAGTCACTGGTTCAAATCCAGGCAATTACAACAATATGGAAAAATTAGCCCCATACGGGACTGACGGTCGACTCTTACTTACTGCCTACTTCTAAGTCACGTGACATAAAAACTAGGACAAAAATCAAAATTCCGACCGGTTAATTTTTAGATATTGCCCCCTAATTTAAGAATCCGTGGTCATTTGCCAGCCCCATTATAAATGGGAAAGGAGATAGCCCTTGAAAATGGTCGAATTTCCGACTTACATGGGCTCGTGACCTTGACCCTGGATCGGGTCATACTGCATACCGTCATGCATCACTCGTCGACCTCTACCTACATACCAAATTTCATTAAAATCGAAGAAACTTTTTGTGAACGGACGGACAGACGGACATTTGAGACCCACTTTATTAGGTCGACTCGGAGGAGTCGATCTAACAACAAAACCCATACGTTTACTCAAATCTGTGTGATGCTTCGTCCGTTGGTGGCCAAACTGTATGTAACTCAATGCTGAACAATGTTAAGGACAGGAAGTGTAAGGTTGCAGGCTCAAAGCCAGGCCAATGGTCTCTCGGAAACACAGTCTCTGAATTTCATTTATGTAATGATATTTGCCTTGGAGTTATTACATATGCGACTGACAGTCGACTCTTTGCAACTGACGTTTCTGCCAAGTTCAAAGTCACGTGACACGAAAACTAGACCAAATATAAAAAATCCGGCCTGAACAAATCTAGATATTCTGCCGTAGTTTAAGAATGTGTGGTCAGTTGCCAGCTCCCATTGTAAATGGCGGAGGAGACAGCTTTTCAAAATGACCAGATTTCCAACTTTGAAGGGCTCTTGACCTTGACCTTGATCGGGTCATACTGCATACTGTTATGCATGATTCATCGACCTCTACCTACACGCCGAGTTTTATTAAAAGCGAAAAAACATTTGGTGGACAGACAGACGGACGTACGGACTGACGGACGGACATTTGAGAC
>Ga0209780_1001961_pt1 | contig 14202 bp, 19 predicted proteins | sample WorMetexBAHAMAS2_FD_187384 | JGI IMG/M metagenome (GOLD analysis project Ga0209780, IMG submission 187384) | Marine gutless worms symbiont microbial communities from Max Planck institute for Marine Microbiology, Germany - Inanidrilus exumae... | ecosystem: Host-associated > Annelida > Digestive... | reverse complement strand
TATTCTTTAGCTAAAAAGCCAGTTGATTTATACATAACCAAAAATACCATTTGGTGTTTTTTGTTATGTTAGTGTTTTTGGTTTTAAATGTCAACTGTTGTCAAAATTGACAGCGTACACGGGCAAAACACCAAAAAAGAAGCTTGTTGCAACGAGCGTTCCTATTTTTTTCATTTTCATCCCCAAGGTTGAAACCCCCGCCTTTAGGCGGGCAGATTTATCTCACAATTTATATATATATTTGACCAAGGTGCCAGATATTTGTAGGGTGGGTTGAGTAGAGCTTTGCTATCACCATTGTTATAAATTTCAAAGGATTGGGGGGTCGAGCGTAGCGCTCTACCCACCCTACATGAAAGATATTGTTCCTTAACTTAATGGCAGTGATTTGTTGGTAAGCTTTGGTCAAGTTTTTCTTTGCGGAGCAAAGGAATGCCTGCCTGTCCAGCAATATTTATCGCCCAAACTAAATCTTGGACTTCTATTCCCCCATATTCGCCAACAAATCCATCTGATGTTCACGTCTCAGCGGCTCAATCAAAGCATTCAAATTGCCCTCCAAAATATCTTCCAATTTATACAAAGTTAAACCAATACGATGATCCGTTACCCGCCCTTGTGGAAAATTATAAGTGCGAATCCGCTCAGAGCGATCACCACTACCAACCAAATTGCGTCGCGTCTCCGCTTGTTCCGCTTCTTGACGATCTCGCTCGATTTTCAAAATGCGCGATTGCAATAAGGACATCGCACGGGCGCGGTTTTTATGTTGAGAGCGTTCATCTTGACATTCCACAACAATGCCAGTCGGTAAATGGGTGAGACGGATCGCAGAATCGGTTTTATTGACATGTTGTCCACCGGCACCAGAGGCGCGGAAAGTGTCCACTTTTAAATCAGTCGGATTAATTTCGATTGCATCCACTTCTTTAACTTCAGCCATCACTGCCACTGTACAAGCGGAAGTGTGAATGCGCCCTTGAGATTCCGTTTTTGGCACTCGCTGTACCCGATGTCCGCCCGATTCAAATTTGAATTGCGAATAGACATTCTCTCCATTAACACGCATGATGATTTCTTTATAACTATCCTCATAGTTACCTTCATTTTTATTGATAATTTCCGTTTTCCAACCGCGCTGCTCGGCATAGCGGCTGTACATACGTGCTAAATCACCAACAAATAGCGTGGCTTCATCACCGCCCGTGCCAGCGCGGATTTCTAAAAAGGTATTGCTGTTATCATCGGGATTTTCGGGCAATAATAGCAATTGCAATTGTTTTTCTAAACGCTGATCTTCAGCTTGTGCTTGAGCCAATTCCTCTTCAGCCAAGACACGCATCTCCGCATCTTCATCACCTAGCATTTCTTTAGCAGCCGCCATTGTTTCCAAATTGCTGCGGTATTTTTGAAAAGCTTCAACAATCGGCTGGATTTCAGCATATTCCTTAGATAGGCTGCGAAATTGATCTTGATCAGCGATGATATGAGGAGCCGCAAGTAGAGCATTAAGCTCTTCTAAACGATCAGTCAGATTTTCTAGTTTGCTGCGAATAGAGTCTTTCATTATAAATTACCAGTTATCAGTTCTCACATGCAATAGATAGACTTCGAGCCAAGTTCCAAAAAATCCTATTTTTTCAAAGGATTTTTCACTGAGCGCGGTGCTCCAAAAAATCCTATTTTTTCAAAAAGCTTGTCGTCCCGACGCAGGAGGGAACTCATTGAGGGATAGGATTTTTCACCGAGCGCGGAAATTCTTATATATTAAGTACGGTCAAATTTTCAGCTTTGTCATTTCGACGAGAGGAGAAATCTTTGTTTATCCAAGAAGATTTCTCCTTACGTCGAAATGACAATAAGCCGAAAACTTGAACGTTTAGAATATAGTCACCTTTAGGTGACTTGAGCCTTAAGAATCCAGGGATTTATCCCAAGGCTCATGGCGTGAGGAGGGGGGGGGGTATGGGCGCGAGGAGCGCCTACAAAAATGGGGAAGGCAGCAGAGGGATAAGGCGCGTACTCGCCGTAAAGGATGTCAAAAAACTGTGTATTTTAAAATTAATTATCATCATCTATCAATTGAAAAAGTTGCTGTGCCGCTGTCACCAATTCTTCATGTCCATCATAACCCGCCTGACGTAATTGGACGCAGGGTGTGTGCATTAACGTATTAGTGAGAGTGTGAGCTAAATAATCAATCACATCATACGGTGCTTTGCCATTATCAATCATACGTTTTGCTTTTGCAACTAGCTGCTGACGAGTTTGTTGTGCTTGATCACGTAAATGGCAAATCGTATCCACCACATCTAAAGAATTCCACCAACCTAAAAAATGTGTCACTTGAGTATCAATCAATTCTTCCGCTTTTTGGGCGGCTTGCCCACGGGTGCGTAAATTTTCTTGTATGACTTCATTTAAATCATCTACACTGTATAAATAAACATCTTCTAAATCGCCCACCGTCGGCTCAATATCGCGGGGGACAGCAATGTCTACCATAAACATGGGGCGACGTTTACGAATTTTAATCGCTTTTTTAACATCTACTTGTTTCAGAATTGGCAAAGGGCTGGCAGTGGATGAAAAGACGACATCGGCTTCAGCGAGATGAAATGGGATTTCTTCTAAGGTAATAGCATACCCAGCAAATTCTTTAGCCAGTTGACGGGCTCGTTCTATAGTACGATTAGCCACAATCATACGACCTAATTTATTTTCATGTAAATGTCGCGCTGCTAATTCAATCGTTTCTCCCGCGCCAATCAACAAAGCAGTATTAGCATTTAAATCACCAAAAATTTGTTGCGCTAGTCGCACCGCTGCAAAAGCGACAGATACTGGGCTAGAGCCAATAGCGGTATCTGTACGCACATGTTTTGCCACAAAAAAACTATGTTCAAACAATTTATTCAATAATTGCCCCGTAGTGCCCGCCTCACGGGCAGTATGATAAGCCGATTTAATTTGTCCCAAAATCTGCGCCTCTCCCAAAATCATGGAATCTAAACCGCAAGCTACCCGTAATAAATGACGCACCACTTCCACTTGTTCATGAGTGTATAAATGCCGCTCAAGCAATTGACTGGAGACATTATGGTACTGACTCAGCCAATTAATAATAACTGGTGTGGTATCATCTTCAAGTCCACAATATAACTCAGTGCGATTACAAGTTGAAATAATCACGATTTCTTGCACCAGTTGGCGATCAATGAGATCATGTAAAGCATGTTTAAGTTGCTCTGGTGAAAAATTAACCTGTTCACGAATTTCAACGGGGGCAGTGTTATGATTGAGGCCAAAAGCAAATAATTGCATGTATTTACTGTCGTTTTTATGAATTGGATAGAAAAGGAAATTTTTTCATCATCAGGTTTATTATATGTCAAAAACAATTTTAAATCGTGGTTTTACCCTGATTGAAGTCATGGTCGTTGTTGTAATTTTGGGGATTCTTGCAGCTTTAGTGGTGCCTAAAATGATGAAAAATCCTGATAAAGCCCGCCAGATTAAAGTTGAACATGATATTCGCGCTATTGAAACAGCCTTGAAATTGTATAAGCTAGATAACTATGTTTATCCAACGACTGATCAAGGATTAGAGGCGCTCGTGACAAAAACGACGATACCGCCTGAGCCTCGTCAATGGAAAGAGGGCGGCTATTTAGACAGCGTACCGATTGATCCTTGGGGATTTCCTTATAATTATCTTAGCCCTGGAGTCCACGGCGAATTTGATCTTTATTCCTTAGGAGCAGATGGGCAAGCTGATGGCACAGATGTTAATGCAGATATTGGGAATTGGCAATTAAAATAAAGGTAAATGTTAGTAGTAGGCGATTTCTCGCCTACTAAGTCGCTAAAGCGACTACTACGAGCATTAAATTAATGGTTCGTAGTAGGCGATTTATCGCCTACTAAGTCGCTAAAGCTACTACTACGAGCATTAAATTAATGGTTCGTAGTAGACGAGCATTAAATTAATGGTTCGTAGTAGGCGATTTATCGCCTACTGCATAGCAAAGAACACCTAAAGGAGGCACTATGCTAACATACGACGTTCTAATCGTTGGTTCTGGAGGTGCTGGTTTATATGCAGCGCTGGAATCACGGATAGAGGAAGATTTACAAGTCGCTGTATTGACTAAAGTTTATCCAACTCGTTCTCATACCAGTGCCGCTCAAGGGGGAGTCAATGCTGCTTTAGCGAATAAAGATCCGACGGATACTTGGGAAGACCACTGGTTTGACACCGTAAAAGGTTCAGATTATCTGGCTGACCAAGATGCGGCAGAACTGATGTGCCGAGAAGCGCCACAAGTGATACGAGAAATGGAACATTGGGGTTGTCCGTTTGATCGTACCAAGGAAGGCAAAATTGCCCAACGCCCTTTTGGCGGTGCCTCCAAAATCCGTGCTTGCTACGCTGCTGATAAGATTGGACATGTGATGTTGCATACGCTTTATGAGCAAGGCTTACGACATGGCGTTAATTATTTTAATGAATGGCAAACCCTTTCTTTACTGCATGATGGTCAACGTTGTTTAGGCGTCAATGCCTTAGATATCCGCAGTGGTAAACTTCATACGATCCAGGCTAAAGCGGTCATTCTAGCCACCGGCGGTTATGGGCGCATTTTCTGGAATCGTACATCTAATGCTTATGGCAACACTGGCGATGGTGCAGCTCTTGCCTACCGAGCCGGATTGGCACTAAAAGATATGGAATTTGTCCAATTTCACCCAACCGGCTTGCGACGTACTGCCATTTTGATGAGTGAAGGGGCGCGGGGTGAGGGCGGTTATCTGCTCAATGCCTTGGGTGAACGTTTTATGAGCCGTTATGCGCCAGAAAAGATGGAACTGGGACCCCGCGATCTGGTTTCCCGCGCTATTGAAACGGAGGTGCGCGAGGGCAGAGGTGGCTCTGATGGTGAAGTTTTTTTGGATATCACCCATTTGGGCAAAGAGCGGATTCTGCAACGTTTACCACAGATTCGTCAATTATGTATTGGCTTCGAGGGGGTTGATCCTATCGTAGAGCCGATTCCCATTAAACCCACCGCCCATTATTCCATGGGCGGCATCCATACTGATTTTAATGGCTTGACACCCATTGAGGGCATTTATGCGGCTGGAGAAGCGGGCTGTGTCTCCGTACACGGTGCTAACCGGCTGGGTGGTAATTCTCTGTTGGATATTCTAGTTTTTGGTCGTCGGGCAGGCATCCATGCCTTGGAATATGCACGTCGCACTGATTTTCAACCCATGCCGAAAAATGCACTGGCACCGGCAGAAACCTGTATCAAGGAGCTGATGGACGGTGATAGCAAAGAAACAATAGCCGATATTCGCCAAGATATGGGAGATTTGATGGCAGAGAAGGCGGGTATTTACCGCGATGCAACGGGTTTAGCACAAGCAGTTGCAGGTTTAGCCGAGCTCAAAGCGCGTTATAAACGTTTGAAGATCAAGGATAAAAGCAAGATATTCAATACTGAACTGGGCGCTGCATTAGAATTGGGAAATATGCTGGATTTAGCCCAGGTTGTAGCACAAGGCGCACTGGAGCGTGCTGAATCGAGAGGGGCACATTATCGAGAAGATTTCACAAAGCGCGATGATAAAGAATGGCTTAAACATACACTAGCAACCAGAGCCAGCGATGAAACTCCAAGGCTGCATTTTGAGCCAGTGACGATTACTCGTTTTCAACCAGAGGCGCGGACTTATTAATGAGGTGCAAGGTACGGGGATAAGACAATGGAACAGAGAGTAAAAATTGACCAACATGGTAGTATGACTCTCCCTAATGATTATATCAAAATATTAGGGCTGGAAGCTGGTGATGAAGTCACGGTACAGTTGAAAGGCAACCAACTCGTTATCGTTTCACCGCATGATCCTGTTAAAATAGTTCAAACGATTGTACAACGTTATGCGCCACGAAAGCATAGTGTTGTTGATGAACTCATTGCGGAAAGACGATGGCGCTGACAAGGTGGCAGCAGAGATAAATCACGCCGCCATTTCCACCGTTAATCTGACTGAGGTTGTCACCAAACTGGTTGATGGTGGTATGTCAGAAACTGATATTCAAGACACTTTAGCAGCGTTGAATTTAACAATCGTGCCCTTTGAAGAAAAAATGGCTTATGAAGCCAGCCGCTTGCGATTATCAACACGGGTTCTGGGACTATCACTCGGAGATAGGGCTTGTCTCGCCACTGCACGGATACTTGGTGTATCGGTACTCACGGCGGATCGTATTTGGCTACAAGCTAAGGTAGAGGTTGATGTTAGGTGTATCCGTTGATAAGTGTTTAAAGATGAGCAAGGCGTTATTTTTATCGTTCCCACGCGCCTTCGAATTCAACCCAAGGAGCTTCTTATGACCGAAAAAATCACCCCGATACGGGAAAAAATGCTCGCGAATATCCGTATTCAACGCTTTACACCTGGTAAAGATCGCTCTCCTTATTTTGACAACTTCAAAATGCAAGTAGAGACGGGTATGACTGTCTTAGAAGTATTGCGTCACATCAAAAATACTCAGGACAGTTCCCTGACATTTCGCGCCTTTTGCCGCTCCGCCATTTGCGGCTCCTGCACGGTGCGAGTAAACAATAATTCAGTACTGGCTTGTAGCACCCAATTGTTGCCGATTATCAAAGATTTTGGCAAAGCCTCAGTCACTATCACCCCCATGGCAAATCTGCCGATTATTCGGGATTTGGTGGTGGACATCGATCCCGTTATTGAGAAACTCGCCAAAATGCACCCATATCTTGTGGAAAATCGGGAGCGCATTCCTGAAACCTTAGAACAAGAATCGCTGATGTCCCAAGAAGAACTCAAGCAATTTGAGTCTCTCACTGATTGCATTTTATGCGGAGCCTGTTTTTCAGCCTGCTCTAGCGTCAAAGTTGATGAGACTTATGCAGGACCACTGACTATCGCCAAAGCCTATCGTTTTTCCATTGATCCGCGTGACAGTTTTCGCGGGATGCGGATACAAGCATCAATGGATCAAGGATTATGGTCTTGCGTACAATGCCGCAAATGCCTCAAAGTCTGTCCTAAAGACATTCGTCCAGCCGATGCCATCCGTCAAATGCGCCGTATAGCGATAGATGACGGCATCCATGATACAGCGGGATCGCGCCGCGCCAAAGCTTATACTGATGACGTAGAAAAATTCGGTCAAGTCAACAAACCAATGTTACCAGTAGTTGTCAACGGAACCAAAGGCTGGGCGGCGATTGAAGCAGGGGAAGCTGCCTTGGAAAAACACGGCCTAGAGCCCACACGGGAAGTTTGCACTCTACCTGGTCAGGCAGGTGCAGCAAAAGTCTACGCTAAAGTGCGTGAAATAGAAAAAAAGGAGAAAGCGCGTGAACAACAATGATGACAAATTGCATTATGCCTTTTATTCAGGCTGCTGTTTTCAAGGGGCAGATGCCCGTTTTTTTGAGATTCTGCAACAAGTGTTTGACAAGGTAGATGTTGAACTCCATTTGATGCCGGAAGCGGTTTGTTGCGGTGCAGGGGTGATTGAAGAACGCTCTGAATTGACTTCATTGGCGATCAATGCCCGCAATATGGCAGGTGCTGAAAAAATGGGATTACCTTTTTATACGCCCTGTTCTACTTGCTTTAATGTGATTTCCAATTGCCAAAAACGGCTACAGGAAGATCCAAAACTGTTTGATCAAGTCAATGAAATATTGGCTGAAGATGGCGTCGAGTACAAGGGAGAATGCAAACTCACTCATACTTTGTGGATGCTGGCACAAGATGTGGGGCTGACGAAACTGAGTGAACGAATAACGAATCCGTTGAATGGACTACGGGTTGGCTCCTATTATGGCTGTCATACGCGCAATCCTGGTGATATTCAAAATTATGAATCATCAGACAATCCGACTTCCCTAGAAGATATATTGGAAGTGCTGGGAGTAGAAGTTGTCGACTATGATACCCGCGATGATTGTTGCGGCTACCATCTGACATGGCCAAATAAGGACTTGTCCCTAAAAATGACGGGCTCGGTACTGGGAGGGGCACAAAAACAAAATGTTGATTTAATGGTCACCTCTTGCCCTTTGTGTTTCAAAAACTTGGATGGCGTACAATCCAAGGCACTGGCAGCGACAGGGCAAAATTTCCAATTGCCGGTACTGTTTTTGCCTGAATTGGTTGGATTGGCTTGTGGCATGTCACCACAGGATATGAAACTGGATTGGCATGCCGTGCCAGTGAATGTGCGGTTGTAATTTTGCTATTTGGAGTCCAAGATTTATCTTGGACTCCTACCAAAATATACTTAATCTGATGAGGGTATGAAAAGTATGTACACAACTTATAGAACTAATGTTAATGAACTTGATATTAGTTTCATCAATGCGTTGAAAACCATGTTTAAGAACAAAGAAGTTGAAATTGCCGTCTGTGAGGCTACCGAAATATCGGAAGATGAAACTAGCTATTTACTCGAATCACCGGCTAATCGGGCGCATTTGTTGAAAGCAATAGAGAATGTTGCCCATAATCGAAATCTTGTCACAGTGGATTTAGAACAATGGCAATGAAAAAAATTGTTTTTGAAGAAACTGCTTTTCAACATTTTACCGAATGGGTAACTCTAAATAAGAAATTACATCAGCGAATTGTTGCTTTGATTAAGGATATACTTCGCCAACCCTATTCAGGTATTGGCAAACCAGAACCACTTAAACATGATTTAAGTGGTTATTGGTCAAGAAGAATTAATGATGAACATCGTTTAGTATATAAAGTCGATGATGATGCTATCACCATTGTTTCTTGTAAATACCATTATAAATAATAGACTTTTTCCGTCATTTATAGATTTTTTTCTGCCTGCCGTGCCGGTGAATGTGCGGTTGTAATCATGCGGGGTATTTGGAGTCCAAGATAAATCTTGGACTCCTACCAAAAATACATAAGTTTTTTATTGGTGTTTTTCACACAAAGGGCTGAAGACATTATTCGTATTTTCAGCTCACGTCTAGCAACGTAGAGATTATGAAAATGGCACAAAATTCTGATGACAGCATGGAAATGTTACCTGAATATGAGTTTGACTATACCAATGCGAAACCAAACAGATTTGCACAAGATGCGCTTATAACTGTGACTCTTGAGTCCGACGTGGCACAAGTCTTTAGCACCCCAGAGGCGGTTAATAAAGCACTTCGAGCTATTCTGACAGCGATTCCCAAAACCGTCACTTTAGCTTAAAAATGGCTCAATCGGTTTCCAGTTGGCTGTAAACACCAGCCCCACAGCTAATCCTAAACTTTTTGTTTTTACAAACACCGCCAACCCGAATTTTAGGTGGGTTGGGCGTTCATAACGATGTTGGGCGGAGCGATACAAGCCCGCCCGATAGGATAGGGGCTGTTTTTTTTGAGTTCATCCCCATTAGCAGCGAAATCTTTCTTCTTGACAAACGCCTTAATTTTGAGGTGGCACAATCGCCCCAGTGCGTTGTTACCGGTGGGTTATTTATGAAATTTGAATTTGATGATAAAAAAAGTAATTCAAACAAAATTAAGCATGGTATTGATTTTATTGAAGCCCAAGCATTATGGGATGATCCTGATATAGTTGAAATACCAGCTAAGGTAATAGATGAGCCGAGATTTATGGTTGTAGCCAAGATAGGAACGAAACATTGGTCAGGCATTATAGGCTATCGTGGAGATATGATTCTATATGAAAGCTAAAGATTTTGACAAAGCCTTTGATGAAGGCACTGATGTCAGCCAGCATTTGGATGTATCCAAAGCTCGTAAGCCTAACCAAGCGCATAAAAAAATGAAGATTGATTTTCCACTTTGGATGTTCCAATCCCTAGATAAAGAGGCGAAACGTTTAGGCGTAACACAACAGTCAATTATCAAAGTATGGATTGCAGAACGTCTGGAAAAAGTAAGATATCGTAGCTTGGAATGATTCGTCAGTCAGCCAGGTAGGGTGGGCAACGTCTTTTTGTTGCCCACCTTAATGCTTGAACGAGTAGGATGGATTGGGCACCAGTCAGATTTAACACTTGTAGGAGTAGGTTTGCAACCTGCTCCGTAACGTTTTAAGAACAGTTTAGAAAACGTTTCGGACGGGGTTGCAAACCCAATGCCATTAAGTTAAGAATTAATTCCTTTAATTTCAATAGGATATTTTATTGGTCTGCCTATATTTTTTGGTGCCGCAAAAAAACCTAAGCCAACAGAATGGTTAAATGCTGGGCTACCTTATTTCGCTATGCCCAATCAGCTAGGCCATGTTCGTATATAAACTGTTGTTTATAAATAATTTATTCCTTAACTTAATGGCATTGGGTTGCAAACCCCGTCCGGCAGCATGATCCATAGCTGTAGGGTGGATTAAGCGGAGCGTATCCACCTGATATTAATATAAGTTTTGGTGGATACGCTATCGCTTAATCCACCCTACATGGTCTTAAGATCCCTCCTAAAGGTCCCTCCTAAGGTCGGGAGGACGGGCTTAATGGCATTGACCTGGGGAGGGGGCTGGACGGTTACCGGGTGTGTGTATCCGTTGATAGAGCCTTTACCCGCAGCGATTATACCTTGGGCAGCACCTAATTCTCATGTAGTACTCCCTGGTGCCCTCGAGAATTGGGTCGACTTCGGACTCTTTGACCCTAACCGATTGACCAGGTGAGAGAGTATGTCGTTCATCTCGCTCCCTATTTTTGTCGAATTTGAGAGTGACTGTGTAATTGCAGTGGTTAGTCGCAGTCGTCCACGACAGGTTCCCCTTCACTTTAACGCATCCTGGTATCTCCACGCGATCATTTTTTCCGCACTTATCGGCGAGCACCGGTGGCGATGTAACCAGAATTGCTATCGCAGCTGCGCCAAACAGGCGCGTTCTGAGGTTTTTCAAGGTTCTTTCTCCTAAATGTGTATGTGGATGAGTGTGGGCAAGCTGTGGACAACTCGTTTAGCAAGTTGTCCACACGGCTGCTTGCGGTATTACGACAATGGGTTTTACCAGCTTCAAAAAACCTGATCATTGTCGATCATTTTTCATCAAATTTTTTGATAATTCACTCTCCGTTGAAGACCTCTACGAGGTGCAACTGGAGTCCAGAATGAGCTACCTCGTCTGATAGGCCAACTTGTTTACTCCGCTACGCGGAGTAAACATTCGTTTGCAAGCGACTTAATGGGGGATGCTTGTCAGAAGTCCATAGGCTCAAGGCCTAATAAAACGCACACCAAGATTAAGCTAATCTTGAGGTGAATTTGCAAGCTCTGATTTGCAGTGCTCCTCATATCCATGACACCGTCATGGTGTCACCCGCTAAGATGACAATTTTCATTGTTGAAGATAAAATTTTAAAAGTCAATTGTTAAAATAGTCATATATAAAACTTAAGTAAAATAAGTCACTTTGATTATGTTTGAGTAATAAATTGAGTTCTAGCAAATGCACCATTGTTTCTTGTAAATACCATTATAAATAATAGACTTGTCCCTAATTAATTAGGGACAAGTCTAATAACGATTTAAATTGTCCGGAGTTTTATCCGTTCATTTAGCCAATCATTTTAAATTGATTGCTCGAAACCTTGAAGGAAAATGATTATGTTAGCTGTCATTGAAAAATGGGGTGATAATCAAGGGCTCTGTTTTACACCCGAAATTCTTAGTCAAGCCCATATTTCTGTTGGTGATGAAGTTTTTGTTACTGTGCAACAGGGACAAGTTATTATTAAACCTGCAAATCACTTGGTTGCACATAACAGTAGTAATGAACTAAAGCGTACTGTTGGTGAGTACGTTGGGAAAATACATATTAGTGAGGATTTTGATGCGCCATTGCCTGATGAATTTTGGCTAGGTGAGTCTTTAGGATGAAAAAGAAAAAATTCTTATTTGATACACATGCTTTTTTGTGGTTGAGGAATGCACCACATAAAGTATCGAAGCTCGCCTTACAAATTTACCAAGAGAGTGATAATATTGCATATTTAAGTATGGCGAGTATTTGGGAAATGCAGATTAAATACCAACTGGGTAAACTTAAATTTGATGTGCCTTTACCGGAAATGATTGATGAACAATGTCAATTTAATGATTTAAGAATTTTACCCATTGAACAAAGACATATTTTTGAATTAAGTCATCTGCCCTTATACCATAAAGACCCTTTTGACCGTTTACTGATTGCACAATCAAGGGTAGAAAAAATACCTATAATCAGTGCTGATAATCTGTTTGAACAATATCAGGTTGAAGTTATTTGGTGAAGAGAAACGCATCATTTCAGGCAACTCCCAAAATATACCAATGGCAACCATTTTTGTCCCTACAATATTTGCATGTAGGGGCAATCCCTTGTTCATGGTGGTATCAATCAGACACCACGCTAATTTAACACTCACTCAGACTGGATTTTCATCACCCATTATTCCTGGACAATCATGAGGAGCATAGTCAATGAAAACACTTAGCTTTCAAGAAGCCTTTGCCGCAATGCGCTTGTTTCTTGAAGATTATTATGAACAAACCCATTCTGATGATGTTGGCGCATTACTTGGGGATATTCAACTTTTAGAGGATGGTATGACAGCTGATCCTGCGGTGTGGGATGACTGGTTGGCGTGTGTGGATAAAGTTGAAATAAAAGCGGTAGCTTAAGTGCCGAACCATGAATTTTAATGTATTATCCGATAATTCATGGTTCAGTAAATAGCCACAAAAAAATCCTATTTCTTCAAGAAATAGGATTTTTAAATTTACAATAAAAAAATATATATAGCCAATTAGGTTTTTTCTAGCCCTGATGGCGCCAATATCTCCTCGCGTCGATTCCATCTCACCACTTGATGGGGTCGCCAAGCATATGGAATAGGAACCGCTAAAAAGTGAACCAGACGGGTAAAAGGTATTAACAATACCATGAGAAACGCATTCAGGATGTGTATATGCACCACTATCGGTAAATTGTTGACCAAAACCACATCTGGCCTTAATTTAACGATAGACCACAAATAAGGAACGGCATAGGCTGCATACCAAGAAGAACCCCAACGGTAGAACATCGCTGTCCATACGCCCGTTGCTACTTGAACTAAAAGAACAACCAGTAGGGCAATATCCATCGGTGAAGTCACGGCTCTAATACGGCTCTTGCTCATTCGTCTTACGATAAGCATGATCAGCCCTGCTAGCGTAAACAAAGCCAAGGTGAAACCGGTTGTTTCCATAAGATACATTCTCATTGGAACCGTATTCCACCATAAAATGCTTTCAGGGATCAAAAAGCCAACCAAATGCACCGTCAGCACGCCTAAAATACCATAGTGCCAAGCCACTGAGCCCCAAAATAGTTGCCGAGTTTCTAAAAATTGAGAGGATAGACTTGAATAAGAAAATCGATCATTCGTAAATCGCCAAACGCTTCCCAGTATGGCGATGATAATACACACATAAGGAAAAACAGCAAAAAATAATAGATCATACATAATTATCTTTTCTCCAGTACGCCTTGCACGCCTACCAATTTACACCGGAGCGCAAGGCGTACTTTGCACGTTTAATTTTGAAGTACGATTAAAGCACTCCGAAGTACCGGCACATAAGGATTAGATGAATTATCCTCAAAATTATCATTCATTTTTTTAAAAACGGGTAACAAGCACTCAGAAATCAAATCATTAGCCAAAGTATCATTCTTTTCAAGCGTCGATAAAAAGTTGAATAATACCGGAATATGGTCGGCAAGTTCGTTTTTAGCATCAAAACCCCGTTTTTGATACTCTTCTTCAAGCTCAGCCATAAAACGGCCACGTTTGAAACTTTCACCAAAGAGAAGATGACCTGCAAAAATATGACAGGCTGGGTTAATGTCAAAAGTCCCAGTGTAAACTTCCTCTAAGCTGCCCAAAGGCGTACTTTCTGCAAATTTCAGAAAGCTTGCCATTTTTTCGGCCGCTTGAGGATAATTTATTTTGAGCAAGTCAACACAAATGCCTGTTTGTTCAACCAAATTCTGTGTTGGATAATCTAACAATTCAGAAAAGCAACGATAAAGTTGCTGGCTATCCTTCATTTAGGTTCCCCGATCTAGACGTTCGGTTTTGAAACCACCGAAACCTATTTCAGCTTTGAAGGTATAAGCCTCCTCCATCGTCAATTC
>Ga0209780_1001960_pt1 | contig 14202 bp, 8 predicted proteins | sample WorMetexBAHAMAS2_FD_187384 | JGI IMG/M metagenome (GOLD analysis project Ga0209780, IMG submission 187384) | Marine gutless worms symbiont microbial communities from Max Planck institute for Marine Microbiology, Germany - Inanidrilus exumae... | ecosystem: Host-associated > Annelida > Digestive... | reverse complement strand
GCTATCTTCTGTGCTTAGAATTTGCGGATAAAATTTTGATATTTGCTGTTTTAGAACGGCCGCTTTTACAATGAAGAGAAACTGAAGCCAGTTTTTGTTTTTATAATCATAATAACAGCACTCATAGAGCAACGTGGGGTCCAAAGGTGCGGAGTTGGTGAAAACGCCAGTGATAACTCTGCTCCACAACTGCTATCAGCATGGGTAAAAAATCTATTGGTGTTCTGTGTGCCTTTTAATCACCTGTCTCAGAAATGAAGCCATTTATAGCCATGTTCCCGGCTGATAACAAATAGAAGAAGCCCTCACACATGCTAGCCAACTTGCCGATGATTGATGAATTTTTCATGATCTCGTCGTAATTTTCAAACGTGCCAGGAGTCACCATGCAATGATGGAAGTAGATTTACTGAGGAGTTAATGTGTGGAGAGCAAGAACTAAACACTCCAGGCTATGTTTCTCAATAGCATTGATCAACGTCAATTTGTTGATATGTTCGTCTCTCGACAGGGATCACTTTTGTGACAGACAGAATTACAATAGTGTACACTGCCATGCAGTAAAAATGGTGCTAGATGTTTTCGTTGCCACTACTGGATTGATATTACCGTGCCGAATATTCCTTCTTTCGCCAAGCTAGGAATGTTTGGATTCTTAATGTGATCAAACGTTTTTGTCTGTATTTGATTAACACATGCTGTTGTACTACATTCTTACATTTAATCGTTTAGAAAGATGAGTCAAACTTAAATGCACAGTAATTTCACTGTGACGGTTTATTTGTTAATTTTCACTAAGAAAACTGTCAAGTTTCTACTAACTTAATCTAACGTTAATGCATATTAATTTACAGGTTTGACGTTTTGTTGATATTTGATATTTTATTAGTCACATAATTATTCGGCTCAAAGCTAAGCTTCAGCCGAATATTGGATTCACTTTGCGGTGCGTATTGGCAGTTTTCATGTGTTCGGCTATAACTCCACCGAAATTGAATGGATTTGGCTGAAATCTGGAGCACTCTGAGTACATTGTTGGGGGCTGGCCCTGGCAGATTTTGGGCGCGATCCGCAAACTAGCGATAGCTAGAGAGCCAGGCAGGAAAGTGACACACTATTTCACCAATTTCCCATCTGCCAACTTTCACGAAATTTGAACACAACAAATCGATTGGCGTCACGATGAAAATGTCACAACAGAATTTTGGAAATTTTACCGCAATGGGCCATTGTTACAAAAAATGCAAAAAAATCACAAAAATTTTTAACGTCTTGAGACTTCAGGCCGCCATAACTCCATAATTATTATAGATCACCAGAAATTCACTACCAAAATAACCCTCTATGGGATTTCTAGTTTCCATTTTTACAGTTGGAATCAATTCAAAATCATTCCCCTGGCCAGTACAGTCCGTACACAGACCATACTCCCAAATTTTTCGGACACTTCGGATGCGGCAGATAGTGCTAACATCATTCAGGCAGGCATGCGGGCAGCCAATCACCATCGAATATTGAGTCACATGACACTAGGCCTCGTCGAATGCAAGAAGTAAACAGCTTGTGCATAGATAGCTGGGGGCTTTGAGCCGAATACTGTATTGCAGGCATTCCACACAATACGGCGATCTAGTTAAGAAAAGCAAGTGCTCAACAGCCATGAAATACATTTTGCTGTATCGTCCAATGAGCATGTACTCGTAACATTCAGTCAGTATGTAACATCAGTATTGGATTTTGCTCTCATCTTTGTCTTATTGTCGGTTTTATTTTTCTACATATTTTGATATCATAAACATTTGTCGTCAGTCTTCTACAGTCGTGTGTGTATATGTTGCTTGACGCATATTTTTTGTGTTCGACTGGAACATTCAGAATGTTACACTGAACATTGTTTTTTTCCTATTTTTCACTGTGCACAGCAATTTCTGTAGTTGGATATAACACATACTTGGTGATATTGTCTTACACTATCCAAGTGTTAGTATAGTACAGAGCTGCTGTCCCTTATCTGTAGCTAGTTTCTGCTTTTGAATTGTGTGTTCTTTGACGATTATTTGCCACTGACCTAACAGTGTAATGATAGCCGAAACAAACATCTACCATGCATAAACTGCCAACGTGGATATTGGATTTTACAGAAATCCCTTGCTTTTGTGCATTTGGTGTATTTAAAATTCTCCAAGGTGGTTGGCAGACTGCAGGGACCTAGGCGAGTTTAAGACATTCCATTTGATTCTTAGCTAGTCGGGGTAGGAAAAGTTCAAAGTATGGTGAGTGGAAGCAGGGATGATGCCAAAATAGGGGAAGGTTCGTTTCTTCGGCTTTAAGCAGATAGACACTCCTATACGACTTGACAGATATCTGAGCGTTTTTATGCTCCAGCGAGCTAGCTTGCCGACTTGTAGGCCGACGATTATACACTTGCTGGCAACTTTGCTCCAGCATTGAACTATGCAGTGCAGTTTCAAGAACTGAACAAGTGCGACTAAACTGATGTTTGAAATGTGCCGTGCAAATATGTGATACTAATGTGCAACATTCTGTGGACCGCCTCGGTTGGTTAACTGCAAGGTGCGTTAAATGAATGATTTTTACACATTCATGATACCGGTTTGTTGATTTCATAACTTTTCAAAGCTCACAGTACATGTACACACAGCAGGTTGGCTAACATAAATACACTCAACACTCTCATAAACACACTCTCAACACATCAGCATTATCGAACTGCGTACTATAATACAACAAGAAACGCAGCCGGCACAGTAGAGAAACCCACCACAATGCTTCTGTGCTGCAGCTCAATCTGGTCTAACACATGGTCCAGCTCAGCTCAATACAAAGGGGCTAGTCTAGTTACAACTGCTGCCATAGTCTACTGTTGAAATCAATTCTTGTCCATGGAATGTACCAATATTCTGTATAAATTAATTTAATTTTCTGCAACTACCAAAATATCTCCATTCCCACCAGTTGCAAGTCAGTGAAGTTCGGTCATTATTGCGAGCAGAGGTCCAGCCTACTCCGGACCTCAGCGCTGAGACCATATAGCGGTCCAGTGCGCTTGCCCAGGGAGAGGAAGGGAATTGGTAGGTGTGTGCGATGTGTGTTAGCGACGTGCGGGAAAGGCAGACGTGGCCTACTGTCTGGCTTAGCCCTGACTGGCGCTGTGTATTACTCCAGCCAGCGGCCAGCCAAGTCTATTAGCTTCGACTCACGCCGGCGCGGCAGGCAAACTTGACACTGCTAGATCAAGGTGCCTGCAACGGTCACAGTTTATAGAGAACACCGTCGAACCCTCTTTGCTGCCCGGGATTATCTCCTTGTTCATCACGTGCACAGGAATTATTTAAAATAATTCTTTGGTAGGTGGACACGCCTGGGCTGAGGTTTGAACCCCGGCCACTTTGTGCGCCACGCTCTACTGCACATGGCATCCGAGTGCTTAGACCACTGGGCCACATGGGCAGGTCGTTAAGTCAATGACAAAATGAACATAAAATTTTGCATAAAACTGCTGATACATCGGAAACATGATTTGCCTTGAAGAATACAATTTGATGCAGAAATTATTGGTGTGTGGTTATGTCTATCCACAGTTAATTTTTCGGCACAAACACATTGTGTCCACACAATTTGCACTGAATTGGATGTGGCGGGCTGAAACCTCTAAGGGCCGGTTTTTCCACCGCAAAATTAATTTCCCATTAACGTTAATGGGAGATTAATTTGCGGCGGAAAAACCGGCCCTTAGTCTATGAACTGCAGGGAAGCAAGCATCAAGGCGATTCTGATAGAATCCAACCTTGCTTTATCATGGTGGTTTATTGGAGACCCCCCCCCCTGATCGGGAGTACCACAAAAAAACAGTGTTGGGTTATTACTAACGATTTGCAGAATTAGGTGCAAAAAAGTGCTAACAAAAGTTGGCTCATTTTTGCCAATTGGCATTTATACGGAAGACAGCAAATATGTTGCATATGTGCATGCTAATTGAAATTAGCCGATTTTTGCTAATACGATACGACTGCGTTCACAAACATGGAAGACGGTGACCTTCACTCAGCTCGGTCTACACTTAGACACAGTATACATCGTCATATCAATTCACGTTAGGACGTTTCTGAATAACAGCACCCATATTTACAATCATGTGAGTGACACATTTTTGCTTCATTTCCCCAAAATTAGGCTTTGCGGTCTGCCGAAAGGGCAAAAGTGAGCTAACTCTGCGGAGCACCTACATGCACCAAGGTCTTCAGTTATACACGGTCCAGTTTACAGATCTGTTCAGAAAACTGTTCGTTGTAAGTCGGTACACGTAACACTTTAAAATAAACGGCACTGCTGAACAAAGATGTTTGAAGCAAAATAACGAGATGGCTAAGAAAATGCAATGGTGCCACGCAAAACACTTTTAGCCCATCACGTATTCTGACCGTCAGTATTCGTCACGATCGTCATCAACTTCATCGTCATCTGCATACCATCGGCCCGCTGACAACGAACAGCACACACAAGCTGATCAGTGACGTTTGCTTACACGACCACAACCTAATAACATAGATGATGTCTTTTCCAGTTTGCATTTAACCAGCCCCATCACCCCAGGTTGAACAAGTCGCCAAAGACGACCTCACAACCGACAACATTTTCTTACTGCGCGTCGCCCAACAAACAGCGTCAAACCATTGAAGAACACTCAAAGCAATGACGCCAACCAGAAAATAAATTAGCCCCGTATGGGACTGACGGTTGACTCTTTGAAACGGACAAACTGTGCCAATTTCAAGGTCATGTGACAAAAACTCGGCCAAATTTAAAAATTCCAGCCTGATCAAATTTAGATATTATATATTTATTATGATATCATACATAAAAGTACAAAAAGCTGCACCATAAACATACCCACAAAACAACAATATCAGCACCAAAGCCTAAAAAAGCGAAGGAAAAAAAATAGAAAAATAGCAGTCGTCACGACGTACACATAAAATCCAAAATGAACATCACCCCATCGTCATTCAGTAGAGGCATATACAATGGGGTTAAATTTAATTCCTAAAAGCTCCTTAATGACACTAAGACTGTCCGACACAGATGCTATCTCCAGTTGTTTACATTCAGTGGTCAGTTAGTTGCCAGCTCCCATTGTACATGGCAGAGGAGATAGCTTTTGAAAAATGGCCGGAATTCCAACTTTGGAGGGCTTGTGACCTTGACCTTGGATCGGGTCGTACTGCATACCGTCATGCATCACCCATCGACCTCTACCTACATGCCAAATTTCATTGAAGTCGAAGAAACTTTTTGTGAACGGACGGACATACGCATGGACGGACGGACATTTGAGACCGGTTTTACATTGATTCTGTCGAAGAGTCAACCTAAGAATCACCTACTAAACCCCATTCTGTCCAGATCAACCAACACATGCTTCTTCCATTTAAAGTGGACCTCTACTACCTGTACACACCTAAACAATATGTAAGTAAGTAAAAACATTATATTATAGAACTCAATAATCATTTACCATATATACTCGCGTATAAGCCGACTCCCATTCCCACGGCCGAAAATCTAGCAATGATTAGTGACCCGCGTATAAGCCTGTAACGACAATCAGTATAAATGAAACCGAAGCGCTTGGTTAGACGCTAGCGGCTGTTAAACGCAGATTGAAACAAATGGCTTTTTAGATGCTTTCAGAATGAATCTAGGGTTTGTGATGAATGAATGGAGGAAGAAAGATACTCTATGGCAAGCCATCATCACGTATACTCACTGTCGTCATCACTGCTGTAATTGTCATCTAGGTGCAGTCGTTCAAAGTACATTGGGTCGTTGTCGGGATAATCATTCCGCCAGTTGTTCTCTGCATTTTCGTCATCTTCATCGTACGCTGCCTCATCCTCAGATGACTCGTCCTCCCACCACAGCTCCCCTTCTTTCTCACTGCATCATCACGACCATGTGGATTATGAATCAGAGAAGCGAAGTAAACGAGTAAGTAAACACTGATTTACTCAGTCGCCTTATGTGAGACATCTCTAAGGCTCTGATGAACCATCACACAAGCACAACACAACCATTCTATGGCCATTACTGTAAAACCCTTAATGTTCGCGTGCCCTTTATTTAGCAAATTTTGCGAGCTAAACAAGGGCGTGAATATCAATACTATACCAACTTTAATTGGTACAGTATGCTGTGTTGGAATTGTGTGGTTTGACTATGCCAAAATAACAGTCGTCAAAATGTTTTTGCTTGTGAAGTGGTCAACTTTTAGGGCAGCCCAATTAAAGTGTTTTACAGCACATCTAGTTAAGAACTAGAGGATTCTGTTGAAGCAAATTTTTACTGCCAGTTTGCAGTTTACATCATATAGTGTATTTGAATTGCAGTGAAGACGCTAGAGTTCTCCTTGACGGTGTTATGTGTCTCCATACTCTACACTATAAATGAAACACTAACAACAGGCAAACGGTGTTTTCAGATCCGAACGAAAATGGTGCAAACAAACAGCTGAACTGAGTTCCAGACTGTTAGACAACCAAATGTAAAGGCATGAGTAAAGGTCGGATTCTTATATAGCGCTACTTACGCGATGACCGGACCAGCGCGCTTTACAATCTCGGAAGTGGCAGTTGATTGGCAAGAGCCAATGGTGCTGCAGCTCAAACTGCGGCCATCCAGTTGCACGTGATAACGTACAATTGGACCCGCGTTACGCAGCTCAAGTCAACCACACCAAGCCTTCACCCGTAAGCATTCACCAGACAGCGCCACCCGTGCAATGAAGCAAACATCCGATTACAGCTTACTACTCAATTTATCGACTTCGAAATGATGAAAGGCTGAGTTGGCCTAGTTGGCTGACCTGTAAAGTAAATTAAAGTTATGTAAACGTCGATTTGTATAGCGCATCGTCGTAACTACCTCTAATGCGCTCAGACATGGATCACACAGTTTTATCTGCAAATTACACCATGCCTGCCTTTACTCCCCAGCCGCAGAACATCACCGCCCTTTGGCTGGTACTCATTTTACCGTCCCACGGAGGGTAGAAGGCTGAGTCGACCTGTAGTGGACGGTTTACCCACACAAGTGGTCACCCATCAGCTGCAGGTCTAGTGCAGGACAGGGAAAGTTCGCCAACCAAAGACCAACGTTCTACCGCTGTGCCACGCCACCACCAGTACTGAAGGCAATCCATTCAATTGACGGCATAATGGGCATATCACAGACACAGGTGCAGGCAATATGGTCAGCATTCAGCAAGGAACTCGAGTCCCGGCTGTACTATCTGCCTCAGATGATTCCTGCCTGCCTATCGTGTGTGTGTGTGTGTGCATATTATAAATTACTAGTGCATTAGAGGTCTTCTATGTAGCTGTGCAACATAAAATATTTACTTACTTATTACTACTATATGTATTTCTCATGTATGTACAGTAATGTGCATTATGTGATATTATATTATGCATTTCAGCAATTTTCATTATGTGGCATCATCGCCTTGTCAGAAATAATGCATATTACTTACCTGCTTAGCTCAACTTAATCTGCCCAGAACAACAATGCTGAATACAACATCCATCGATAGATGTAAACAATCTAAGACTGTAGCCGAATCCACCAGACTGGAATTAAAGAGTCAGGCTGCTCTGGGTTCAGGAATTTTAAAGGCATCAGTCCCCATGTAATGGACCACTGTACATAATTTCGTGATAGTCTGCATCCAATCATTTGGCAGAAAAACACAAACAACCCTTGCAACTGCATTTCCTGTTTTACTCGAGTTAGCCAGTAATCAACACACATCTCCAAGGAATTGAAGACTGCTGCAAAAGAAAAAGTTGAGTGTTATCTCAGTGTACAGGTACTAGGAAATACATGAAATAAATGTACATAGAGGAGTGGTGAGCAGTGTATGCAATAAACAGCAGACGTTCAAAAACAGAGGCTATAAGTAACATCAAATAAGAAAGATAGTCTTAAAGGCCTTCAGGATTCCCAATTCACAGTGTAAAAGCACTGAAGGCAGACTGGTAAAAAATAAAAACAGTAAACAACTATGGCATGATGCAAAAACCTCAAACAATTAAACCTGATTTAGTCAGCATACATGAAGCTCAGCCAAGAAAGACTTAGGGTTAACTCGACATAACATGGAACATGCAAGGACTGAAGCACAAAACCTGAACGCTTGTATGGCAAGCACGTGTTCAATTGACTGAAAATCAAACTCGTCGTCGTCCGTCCGATAAACATCATACACAAAATCGTCATCATCGACAGTTTCCATTTCTTGTACTGCACGTGATGACGTCAAGCTACTGCCAGGCAACGAAACAGTCTCGCGTACCAGTGGAACATCATTGCAAGTAATCACATTGCCCGACACCTGCGACTTATTCTGAACAACAATGCATGCCAAAACCACAGGCAACTGTACACAATTGATTGAATTAAAGTTCTACGTCCAACCCGACAAAATAGGTCATTTTGGAGACGTTCTTCCCAGCCAATCTCTTGGCCTAGCACTGAAAAACTGAAACAAACACAACAAAAGCAAACATACATCCGCAAAAAATATAGGCCTACTACAACACATAATGGACACACAAAAAACTAAACCCAGGTCTGGAAACGGAATGGGTCTATTCTGGAAGGAGTAGATAGATAAGTCAGGAAGTAAATAAGTACGAAAGAAAGCATAAAAAAGAAGAAAGTAAAGACAGAAAAAAGGGAGGAAGGGAGTTAAATAAACACGCAAACTAATTTACATAGTACCGAAATCAACACATGAATCATGGCACATTACTGCCCCGGAGCCCGTATGGGCAACTGTACACAAACTACATATGTCATAATGTCAAATCAACACCGGAACAACAATATATTCTCTGCAGATGATGGATACCGGTGATATCAAAACTTCTTAAGCTGATGTTCTTATATGTATTTTATTAAATTAGTGCTGAAGACCAATATGACACGCTATCATTCTAATGGCCATTACTTTACAACAGGATCTTAAAACAGTGGCAGATACAGTGGGCAGCAGGGGTGGCCAGTCATCCACTTTTGTTGACAACTAGCTTTTAGAAACACTAGATGATAGACAGCAAATAGTGGTCATCGAATGCACAAAACGTGGACTGTGTGGCCTCTAAAAGTGAGCTACAAAGGTGAATAGGTAGTGACTGACTTTTACGTCCCATTCGTCCCAGCCAACGTGGATACCTTTGCCACCTCAATGGCCTGCTTGACCTTTGACCGCAGAATCAAATCAGTTCATCAGTACAGGCTAATGAATATTACCTGTAAGTTTCATTGAGACTGCTCAAGCCGTTCATGAGATATCATGATAACAAGATCTGTCTTGACAAATGAACAGACAGACGAATGTGGCGGATGGACAGCCCGAAAACACAACACCTTTGTTGACACTGTCTGGAGGTGAAAGCACAAACACTAAAGCCAGGTTTGATCACCATGTATGGTGTCTGGCTGGAAACATATCAGGCCGTCATAGGGCCACTTAAAAAGGTAAAGGATTCCCATACTCGTTACCGAGTGTTGGGCCTGGAGCTGATCCCGGTGTACAGGCAGTCAGCCAACAGGTGACTATAAGTCATCCACCCAGCAGTAGGCTGCCATTACTTTCCGCCATGCCTGCGGTTACCTTCCCAGCCGCAGAGCATCACCGCCCTTTGGCTGGTACTCATTTTACCGTCCCACAGAGGGCTGAGTCGACCTGGGTGGTAGGTTACAATCTGAAATAAAGTGCTGCCTCCGGACCCAGACATGGTCACCCATCCCAGTACTAACCGGGCTCAGCGTAGGTTAACCTCGATCAAGACCAATGCGTTACCATTAGATGATACCAAACCACCACCTAACAGGAGGGAATATACACATATGCATTAGCAATGGTGTGCTCCATGTACTAACACAACGTAGACGATAATCAACATCAACCAGAAATTGTCAACGATAATAAAAATAAAAATCAAACACAGCTAACTTACTAAAACTGGCACAGTATCATCTGTTAATTTTTCGACATCATAAACCCATAATCGTGCTGTTAAAGACTGATCTCTTGGTTCATCATCCGACACTGTTTCACTCAGTTCTGTTGAGTCAACTGCACGTTTCTCTGACACTATCTTGTACCTTTCATCCATAAAAAATTAACAAAATACAATACATGAACAATAGATAACATTTAACTAATTCTGAAACAAACTATACATATAGTTGGAAACACATCAATAAGAATGAACACGTTTATGTGTTCTATGCTTACTATTTGTGATTAACATTAACATTATATCATCACACTACTTGCTAAAAATACATGGTACGGAGACAGAAAAAGACTCTAGCATCTTCTCCCCAAAACCGAATGCGCTAGCTTCAACACTTTTGCCACAAATTATTATCACCATCATTAGCATTCTCGAGACTCTCTGCTGCCACTGACAGACCCGTGTGACGCAGTGTCTCAGCGTACGTTAAATATTCCGCATCCCATCATATGGTAATCAAACCAGTACTCGGCCTAGCTGCTGAATACAGATCTCAACAGTGGGTGTGATCAACAGTTGCGATGACCATCAGAAGTTTATGACACTCACCGGTGAACTAAGTTGACAGCACCTGAGACGATCAGCCATTCCAGAGATATGGTTGGTGCCCACCAAGATCTAAAATGGTTCACGTGACCTAATCACCCCCCTTTCAGGGATAGTTTGCCTTCCATAGGCTAGCACTTGCTACCATCAACCTACCTACCGAACTTGAAGTCTCTAACTCCACTTACTAAAAAAATATAAAAGGTGATACAAAATGTTGAAAATTGGGTGGTTTGGGGTAGTAAGGGTCACTCAATGTCACCGCAAATAGCACCAATCAATAGAGCACATACAAGTTCCTATTAGGATTCCACAGTCACTATGACTAAATTTCTCACATCAGAGTCTCTGGGCTATCGTATGGCATTGTTTGCATGATTCTACATTTAGCCATAATGATACAATACCGGCGTGTGACAGATGGATGGATGGACACAGGACGACAGCATATACCACACTAGGACAGCGTTGCATGGTAAAAATTCATTCTCATTTCTAAAACTAGAAAGCAAACCGAGAGTACAAACCTCCATTAAATCCAATATGCGTTCAAAAGAAATTAATTATTAACTTACTTATGCAATATGCGCCGACTAAGATTTATCTACTATTTCCCGTAAAACTGCACATATTAAAATACAAATCTTGCACAAAATAACGATAATATATGTACAATATTAAAGGTATAAGAAAAAAATAAAAAAGAATTGTTCAACCATATATATAAATATCAACAATGCAAGTCCACATACACTCCTTTATAGGATGTTCAAAAATATAATGGAATCTCTTCTGTATCAACTACCAAGTTAAATTTCACAAAAATCCATCCATAATTTTTCAGATATCCTGCTTGCAGAGTGAAATATGGGATAAAATAATAAATACAAAAACCAAGATCAAAAACTGGCATCATGCAGTTACTCAACATTCATTAATTAAATACCGAAATACTGAATAACAACTATGTCCATCATCACGGACGGATGTATATCCACACATGCCGACCTACATCCACACGCCACGTGCGTGGCCTACGTGTTCACTGAGCTATAAGCAGAACGTCGCTCTGACTTCAGTCAGCCTAGGCCTGCAGGCTAGGCTAGGCTCCTTCCAGTTCTATTTATAGTTCAGTGTGCATGCTGGCCGATTCGCCGAGCGATTTTGGGCTTCTGTAAGTTCACAAAAATGGCAGATTCCCTGCCCATGACGCCGATGAGCCACCGTGCAAAATTAGACTTCGCTAGCTTTATCCTCGGCGGAGAAATCTGTAACCGTACAAAGAAACAAACCAACAAAAAACACACACAAACAGTAAACGGTGTATCTACAACTTGCCTATCGGCCTGTGTGGATAACAAATGAAACCTGAATACAATAAACTCATAGAACTAACCTTGCATTGCTTGCAACTATTTTGTGCTTCTGTGACTTTTTACAATGTGCTGGCTTGTGGCTCTGCCTGTATCTCGTTTCGATGTGGTCTTTCCTTGTTGTCTGTTTCATACAATGCGAGACTAATTCCTCTCTGTCCTGCAACAGTTGATAGATATGCTAACAGTGCAATCAACTACAGTCACAGTATCATCGATATATTCTGTACCAATTAACAACTCTGCCATAAGATTCATATAGCACTAAATTCTCAAGTGATAGATGCCCTTAATCGTGATAACAAAGATTTAGTTCTCAAAATTTTGTAACATCATGACAGAGTGAAAATTCTGAAACCACAGCAACACTGATTATGACCAATTACTAATTTACTAGCAATCAACAACCAACTGATGAGACAGCTAACTGCTGATGATGCAAAGTAACATAACATCACATATTTGTTTAATTCACAGACTGACAGACTGCAATTGCGTCACACAGTGAGTAAAAACACGACAAATTTGAAATAATATTACAAGAAAAAGTGTACAAAATATTAGTTTAGGAAGTGGTTATTCGCACTTACGAAAGTGCCGATATCATCTGATGTTATTCGCACTTACGGGTGTTAATATTCTATGATCATCTACATGCAACTCTATTGTTTGAATTTGTTTCTTTCTTTCTGTTATGTCCCCAAAAGACCTAGCCCTTTTTTCTTATATATCCCCACAAAAAACCCTCTTTTCAACGATAAAGTACGAACTTACTATCGAATTCTTGTCAGCAAACGGGTAAAAAGTCAGAAAACGGAAAAAATTGGGCCCACCCACGAACCCCGCTTCCGCGCCTCCGGAAAAATTTCTTTTATTATTGCGATACAACCTTTTTATTGGTGTCAACTAAATGCGCGTAAAAATATTACTGTTGCTGTGTCGGTTAGGGTTAGTGCTACGGTTAGGGTCAGTTTAGTTTGATTTGTTATCAGTAACAGTTTTGGTGGCGTCAAGTGTCGCCATCTGCCGAGTATAGCCAAAGTGCCCGTAAGTGCGAATAACATTGTGCCTATTCGCACTTACGTAAGTGCGAATAACATCAGCCATTAGTTTATTAACTGTAAACTAATATTTAGTACACTTCATCTTGCAATTTTATTTCAGCGGAGGGTTATAATAGGCTATAGGTGAGTCCTTTGTAGACTATTCTCGTCTTCGTCTTCTAGAAAAAGTGCCAACTCAATACTGAGCAATATCGCACCCTAAATTCTATTCCAACAGTACGTACGGTTAAATTACCAGCCAGCTGGCAATTTCACCCTGATGGTGCCAATCTGGCAGTAGTAAAATGGAATTCATTTAAATATTATTGACGTTTTAATTACAATTCGACAACGAAGCACAATATACTGACTGGTCCCGCAACGGTGCCGGAGAATTTGAAAACACTTTTAACAGCTTCTGTCGAGTCAGGTGGGCTGACAGCAGCACAGCCGACATCTGCGCCTCTTCTGATCTTCTTGCAGAGTAAAACTAAACTATCAACAGGGTCGTCTTCCAAACGTCTCTTCACTCGAACTACCCTCGCCATTGTTTATGTTTACATATGACGTCAGTGCCTACTGTAATATCAACGAAGTAAGTAGTCAATACCGGTCCAACGATGATATAGCGCCTCTTAGTTGCTAACTTGCTAGACGGCAACATTAATTTTTTTGCGACCCAGAACTCACGTGCACGCAGTGGTTAAAGTAAGCCGGGGCCCGGCCCCGGCTCCTCGAATTATCCGCCATTTTGGCCACGGCTCCTGGTTGGTGGCCTGGTGGGCCCCGGCTGTTGCTGCAAACGCAGTAGGTGTATTTTCGCCCAGTTGGTTGGTTGGTTGGTTGGTTGGTTGATATCTTTTGCCTCGATAACAGTTGGACTCCTGTGCCGAATGCTGTCGAACTGTCTTTCAATTCTTCAAACAGTCTCAGAAGCTGACATTTACTGTACCCAATTTTCTTTAATATCCGGTCCATCTTCCACTGCTCGAGGGTTCAATGACGTTAGATCATTGAACAGTTATACTCTCCTGGCGCAAAGACACTGAAACGTCGCTTTCCGATCCCAATCCGAGCTTGCTGATCAGTTGAAACATTGCCGTTTTGCAGTACTGTGAACATATTCAATAAGGCTGG
>Ga0209780_1001959_pt1 | contig 14202 bp, 5 predicted proteins | sample WorMetexBAHAMAS2_FD_187384 | JGI IMG/M metagenome (GOLD analysis project Ga0209780, IMG submission 187384) | Marine gutless worms symbiont microbial communities from Max Planck institute for Marine Microbiology, Germany - Inanidrilus exumae... | ecosystem: Host-associated > Annelida > Digestive... | reverse complement strand
CCGCACTAGCGATAAGCGCCCGTTCAGTGGGGTTCAGCATGGGCGTCGGAACCTATCTACGTAGAACGGCCCGAGCCGTCCCACTTTTTAAATAGCTAAAATAGGCTTGAACCGTCCCACTTTTTTGGCAATAAATCATAATTTTACGCAGGAGTAGGCGTTTTAATCTAGCATAAAATACAGAATATAGCAAAAACAGCGGAGTTAACTTCAATCTGAGCTGAGCTTCTTGTCCAAAATATGTAGAATTTTGCAGATTTGCCCCTCCGTTGGATGTCTGCGAGCTCAAACATTTTCAGCTTCAGGAGGCTATTTGACGCCCCACCAGGGGCTCTGCCCCTGAACCCTGCTGGGGGCTCCGAGATCCCCATTATAGGCTCGCGCTATATACGCGCTCGCCATGTCCTCGGCCGTCCCACTTTTCATTTCTTTCCGACACCTATGGGGTTAAGTCGGTTCAATTAACCGGGCCCCCGACTTCCAAAGGGCCCCAGCGACAAGGAAAAATGCAAGACCGACAAGTTCTCTGAAAAGGTGTGTAACTGTGGAATTGCAATTTGCAGCATTGTGTGCGCTTTTCCTGTAGACTGAACAGTGCACAGACCTTACTACTATTGCAATTTTACTCATTTAGCTGTAAGTGGTGACGTCAAATCCGTAAGCCAACTGCAAACGGGCTGTGCAGCAAGCCTAGCGAGGACCTCCGTCAGATTCTTCAAGTTACCGGGGCCCACAACAGAACGCTACGCCACTGCGCCCATTAACCGCAATGGTAATGCGTGCTGGCGTGCAACATGCAGTATAGGCATGTACCGCATTCCTGCATTGAAAGCATGGTTGACAGCCTCATGATAAGCTATCATCTCACTAACAGGATGTTCGTATACTTCAGTACTAGTATTCCATCGACTGACTTTGGTGGGGGGGGAGGTCGGGAACACGGTGGGTATGACGCCCGCCGGCGGACGATAACGGCTCGGTTGTTCGGTTGATAGTATAGTTATCTGTGATGCGAAAAGTCAATAAAATATATCGGTAAGGCACCAGGCATGCGATCTTCCCGAAGAAAGCAGGCAGTACCGCGAGACTGCGATGCTGCAGTTCTTCTTGCAGACTGCAACTATAAACGCGCGGCCACAAATGCACTGATATCATCGTCTGTCTGTTTGATCCATCAGTTATCGCTAATCGGATTCTTACAGTCGATTCCGTACAGCATTTTCTGTTCGACTTTACTGATAACCTTCCTATGTCACTGTACTGATAGCGAGTTGACTATGGGCCAGCATGTTAACGACGTTATTAGCGTTTAGACGCAGCTGCAGCTGCATCTGCAGCCGCATCACGGAGGACATCACTTCACTCAAGACGCGAAGACGGACACGCAAAGTCTCATTCTTAGATCAATGTACTAATACTAGTGCTCGGCAACAATACAAACTAAAAATAAATTTGTAAACAAATATGTTTGATAACAACAGTGCTATGCCGTCTCTTTCTAAAACTTCTACGTACCTCCGAGATATTATATTCACCAGGAAACTCCCGATTTCTTACAAAGAAACCGCTCTATGACACGAAGTGTAGCATGCGTTAACTACGATGCATTAACATATGAATCGGAAAGTGCATATGGCTTGTAATTTCAACTGAAGAACTTCCCAAGGTTACACGCAATCACGTCCACTACACATGTGATAAAATCTCGGAAAAGGTGCAAGATTAAAGCCACGTTGTTACTACAGACCACTAATCGGAAGCGATATCTCGTCTATCGAATAGGCATAATTTCGATCAACTAGAGTGACCTTCAAGGTCAGTCGCCTATTGCAAGCTTTTTCAAGAGGGATTTTTTTCGTACGGTACAATCGTACAGCAGTAGACAAGATTTCAACCGATATAGCGCGTCGCGCGGTCCTCTGCGGTAGCTGAACTTCTTGTGACTATTTACGTCCTGGCTGAGTATGACCACAACAGTCCCAGGCGAAGCTCGTGAGAAAGCAGGTGGACTGAAAGCCATGCATTAATGCCGCTCGATTAATCAGCCACGCGCCTGACTTCGTAAATCATTATCTTGATACCGGCATTAAAGCGCTAAAGCCACACCGACACCGACGAATATTGCGTATGCTGACAGACTACTAACTTGCTGACACCGAGCAAGCAACATTAGATTTCTATTACGGCCAATACTGTCGTTTCTGATGAGGGCAACAACAATCGCCGAAAACTGCTAGAAGATCACCGTGAGCCCGCGGTGGGAGGGAAGGTGTACGTCAGCTTGGAGCCAGTGTGCGCGCCGGCAAGCGCCCAGCTCGGCGCGCGCCGGTGACGTATCAATAATTAACATAGCAAACAGACATCGCGGCGTCTTAGTTCGATCTCGGCGCCAAATCGTCGGCTGCGTCGTCTGCGACGGACGGAGACAGTCCGTCCGCTGCTAGTGCTAGGTCTAGCGGAGTAACAACGCCGAATCACGCACGTCGGCGCCGAGCAGTGGAACCGTCACTCCATGACACTAATGGACAGTCACTCAGTCGAATGAACCGCAGGTCCTCTCGGCACGCACGACTCGAGACCCGGTCCAACTACATGTGTATGTTCGCTTGTATACGAAATGCATCTCGTCCGCGGTGTTACATTTCGTAATCTCATTCCTAAATTGCAGATTCCGTAGAAAGCCAGCAGTCGCTAAAACTGAGCCAAGAATTGAATTTGAAAATAATAAGTTTCCTTGCAAAATGACTAGTTGGAAAGGAGACAATATCAAAACTGTATTTGAACGACTATGAATGCCAAAATATTAAAAATAAAACATTAACGATTCCAAAATATGTTCTGGGGCTACCAGTTACCATAAACATTCAGCATCTCTCCCATCCGTCCAACAAAAATGGCAGTCAAGAACACATTTTAATATTTAATCTGTTATTTTTAATAATTTTGCGTTTGTCGTCCTTCAAACACAGCTAGTAGGCATAACAAGTGCTGGTTTAAATTTTGGAAGTGATCTAGAATATATTCTGCATACGATGTGGCCATAACTCCTGCCACACTGCAGCTGCTGGGTTTTGCTTAGAACGGGGCCAAACGTGTCTGTTTATCTGTTTTTCCACACGATATCTAAAAAAACGATGTAGCTATGATCACCAAACTTGACACGGAAATGTTCCACAGTGAACCATGTAAACGATTTATTTTGCGGTCAATAGGTCACAAGGCATTCCGGATTTCTTTGTCAGTTATTGGTCGAAATCAACTGGTTTATACTAGAATATATCACAAATTGTATTGGTAAAGGTTTGCAAGTCTTGATCTGCTTAGTTAAGTTACTAGATTCTATTTTTCTTTCATGCACTTTTTTATTGTTCTGTGTTATTATATTTCTCTCTACCATTTCGGTGAATACAGATGAATAAAAACATTGCCGTCGTGAGTCGTGGCACTCTTGTGACTAAGTGCTGGATGCTTCTAGTTTGCCCAGAGTGAGACATGACGCAGCATTTGTAACTCAGTAGGCTGTTCATTAGCGATATTGTATGTCAATGTCTATTTGACATACAGTCACTTGGGGACTTCTGGCTGTGAATGAATACCTACTACTAATACCTTTTGCAGGTAAAAGAATGATCCAGAAAAAAAACAAAACGTGCCTTATCTGTAAGTGATTCTTACACTATATAACAAAAAGATGCGTTATAAACAAGTAACAACTTAACAAGTAGGCCTAGTCAATCATTTTTACCTGTTCCAGTGTATGGGGCGATCGCTCTCGCAGTCAAAAAGTGTGGAGGCATAGAGCCAAAATATATATGCACTAAAATACGTATGAAATTGCACAAAAGTGTGTTTATAATGCCAGAATTTCATTTGCGGCTTGGGCTTCGCCTAGATCCTTCTGGGGAACCTCTGGGGAGACTATCTGTCCTCGAAGCTTAGGCTTACGGCAGGCTAAATACTACTGTATTAATACAAGGCTCCCCTGAATCCTTAGTCAGCTGGAAAGGGAACCTCTTCCCAATATTCATATTTTGTGCTTCATTCTATTCATTCTATTCTCGTCCGCAGAGTCATTTACAAAACTTGGCGCCTGTGCCTGATCCTTAAACTCATTATGCACTTCATCACGCAGAATTTACCGATAACTGTAGAACTAGATTAACCGCATTAACCTGCGTTGAAATAGGCCTACCACGAACGCAAGACCGAGCTGTGGACTGGAAAGCGGAGCTACCGCAGTAGGCCTAAACAGGAGCAGCAATCACTGGCGAAAGTCGGACAGGTTGTCGACGACGGAAGCCTCGCAATGAATCACGATACGAATTAGTCGCATTAGAGCGACGCAGGCTTCAACCGTCTTCTACTCGCGCATGCATTCGTCGGTTACAGCGATCGGAGATGGCTGCTCTGCGGGAGAGCAGTACTGAGGGATGGAGGTGGGATGACCATAGGTCATTGTAGTCCGAATGTTCACTGGTCAAAAACTATGACATGGAACGGAAATATTCTTATAGTCGTGTATGCCTATTAAACCATCGAGCAGAACCCGAATTTATGTAAATAGATCGACATCTATTGAGTGACAAACCAGAAAAATAAGAAAAAATCGGCTAAAAATTACTAACAGGAGAGAAAATTACGCTCAAATTATGTTATGAATACTTGTACACAATCAGCGATGAAAACGAAGCAAGTGAAATAATTATTACAAAGACACATGTGTGTGCGTGTGTGTGTCAAAGTTATATTATCGACATGGCTTCGCCTCAAAAGGCTTCATTTTATTTTTTTATATTTCTGAAATTAAACAGAAAATTTAATTACGAGTGAGCGATCTCAACAAGCACGAGTCTGGCTGAGACCAGACGTCAGTTTTGGTGAAGGTCGATGCAAGGTGAAACGTGTCACTAAAATGTCGCACATGTGCCGTTATAAGGTGGGCTGAGTGTACTGGTACATGCGAGTAACGGAACATGTCGCTGTCTGTCAAATAACACCAAATCAAGCTCAAGAAATCAATCAACACATCTCTACTTAGAAGCATGACATTCTAAAGAAAAAAAACGAAAAATAATAATTCAGGCGATGCTGAAAACAGTGGTCCCAGTTTTATACTCCATGAAATTCCGTGTGAAATACTCAATGAAATTTTCGCGGAATGATGGAAAACTTTTTCTTATGCTAATTCAAAAAAATAAAAACTGGAAAACGTCGTGTTCCATGGTAATTCCATGGATTATTCCACATGGAATCCTACGGAGTCTCCATGGAGTTTTCATATCTTTTTGCCAACGAGAAAAGTTTTCCATGAAACTTCCATGCAGTATTTCACACGAAATCCTATGGAATATGGAGACTCCATGGAAAACTTCATATGTTTTTGCCCACATGGAATTCACGGAGTACAAAACTGGGACCTATATTCTGCAGCATCGCCATAATCGCCATAATTTATAATTTACGACATCACCCTTACATTACACGCCCACAAAACGACAACAGATCGTCTCGTTCATATTACGAATTGTTATCGAGCATAAAAATTCTCCCAGCTCTACAAAGGATCGCAGGCTTCCAATCAATCGCTAAAATCGAATACTGCTTGGACGTACACGACAAGACTATTCATTAGATCGCCCGTTCTGTGAACGCGATCTTATGTTTTGCGCATGCTTCTTCCTTTTCGTCTGTCAACTCATTTTTCCGACGTCCGTCAACCGACATTCTCGAAACTTCTCCACATGGCGTGGCTTCAGCCCCAAAGGAAACACTGCTATGCCGATTTCCTGAAAGTGTTTCCTAACAAAAATGAGGGGCAAAAAACAATTTCGCCAAATTTCGCGTCTAACCGCAACATATTAAGCGCCATCACTCCTTTTGTGGAAGAAAGTGGAAAATCGAAAACAATAGTGTTCATCAGTGATTATTAGTCTATACTTTCACCAAATTTGGTAGGGGCCGGTTAAACAGTAACGGAGATCGACGTGCTAGATTATACGGGTGTGGGTAAATTTGTTCGTACATCGAATTGCCACCGTCAAAACTGTACAAGACGGGCGATCTTCAGGTTAGTAATTGACCTAATAATTGCCAACATTTTAGCATTCAGTACTTTTTGGACCAGTGACCAATCGGACTAGTGACCCTGCGGAGCACTGAAATGTCATCAGGGTCAGGAAGGAAGACGTACGTCAGCAAATAACGACGCATCAACTTGACGTCACAGCCGCAGCAGCTGCAGCAGCAGCCAGTGTCGTTACGTCTCACACACATACACATCCGCCAATTCCTCGTCGTCGGCACTGATTCGTTTACCGTCTGGGGTCGCTCGCGCCGTGTTAGTTTCCTCGTCGACATGGCTCGTTCAAAGAGCGCGAACAGAGTGACGTGGATTTTATCGGCCGCCGCACCAAAGAACATTCAATTGAAGTCAATAGCGCAGCCACGCGGGGCACGGGGGCATGTGCCCCCAATCCCAATCTGGCCGGGTGACGGAAATCGTCGAAACCTGAGAAAATTCGGGTGATGATTGGAATTGGTTCAGACCAAACGTTTTGGTAGATGACAACCTGTTAGAAAATCTGTAAAATATTTGCTATCATCGGCTTCCTGATAAGCAAGCTACACTTTCCGTTTCTGTTAGGGATCCACCCCGGACGCTTGCGAGAGTCTCAAGACGCTCCAACTTGTCCTCATATTCTAGCATCTCGTCATCGGCGTCTTTGGCATATACTTTGCCCCAAGTTCATACGCGACATATGTCCCCATGCGTCAGTCCACATGGTGAAGTCTGTTGTTCAGCGACAAACAGCCTTTCACACTGTTCCTAAGTGAAGGCAACGAAAAAAGCCGAAGGGCCATTCAAAGGCGAACCCAGCAGCTGTTCCTGTTTGATTACATTAAACAGTGCACATTTCTGTCGAAATTTTCAGTCGAGGAAAACGGGAACTGCTCAGATTTTCGAGTGGAGTCGTCCCCGAACCCTTCAGGCGCTCTATCTTGGACCCTGCTGGCGGACCTTCGCCCCTATTTCTGTGCCCCAACCTGCAAATCTTGCCTACGTTTTTGAACTTGTATCGACAGACAATTAGCGCTCGCCAGTCCAGCGGTTTGATCTTGCTCAGCGGTGAACGGAAAATGCGTCCATCAATAGCGTAGACAAATTTGGCGTGACACACAAAAAGTACGAAGGACAGAACAACGAAGAAGAATAACTAAATGCATTACCCGCTTAATTTATTTCGAGCCAGAGTCGGAACCGAGTCTGGGCAGGTCAACAGTTTTAATCAGGCCGCTTAGTGTAACAACCTGGTTTTTACCGCGCGACGCTATGCTAACACGGTATATGCTGTCGTCGTGTGTCCGTCCGTCTGACCGTCCGTCTGTCTGTCACAAGTCGGCACAGTACCAAAAAGGCTAAACGCATGATCATGCAAACAACGCCATAAAATAGCCCAGAAACTCTAGTTTTTTTGTAGCCAAAGATCTCGGCGAAATTCCAACGGAAGCACCAAAAAGAGGTGGGGTAAATTACAATCTGCGATTTTCGACCAATATCTTGCTATATCTCAGAAACAGTGCAAGATAGGGACATAGTTACTATGGCACTCTAATTGAAACTCGTATTGTGCTATTTCCAATGACCTTGAATGACCATAACTACACTTACTCCAAACTACCCAATTTTCGACATTTTGTAATTTGTCTCACAGGATTTATTTAAAAAATAAGGTGGTGCACACCGATGACCCTCTTAAAATCCGGAGTTACTGGACCGAAGTTCACGAAATCTACATACAGTGTAGCCAGATCATCACAGACGAACCTTTTAAAATCAGAATGGCGATATTGCAATCCGTTTCGGGATGCCGTGGCTACGAATAAAGGTGAATAGTCCGATTTTGCCAATTTTGACGCTAAAATTAGTTGTCATGGCAACGCCCCTTGAGCCATCGGAAAAGGGGGTCAGATCAGTAATCTGCGATCAAATACCTACCACAAGATGGAGATATGGTAAAAATCGTTTCAGTAGTTCCTGAGATCATTTTGATCAAATGTTTCTTTAAAAAGAAAAAATTAACGCAAACAGAACATAAATAGCCCGTGGGGTCGGGGGCATGCACGCCGCGAGGGATAAATGAGCAAAACATAAGCCCGCCAACAGTGATTGATTAACGTCAATTACACGAGTAACAAATAAGAGTAAGCTCGACGGCACAGTTACATATTTATTCACGTGCGATTTCGGAAATCGAAAGCAGTAAACGTTAAGCAAATATACGACCATGCACAACGTACATGAACAGCAAAATACTGAAGGGCGTATATTCTTGAAATCAAAAAACACGAAAATACAGTTATCGAAAATGAAACTTCTTCTTTATCGCTATATAATGAGAAACTTAAAGTGCTCGGTATATGTGCAACTGGGTAATGAACAAATGCGCCGTTGGGAAGTCGTATGAGGCCCAAAAAAGAACGGAGCGAAGTGATAAGATAGTCGCAGAAAGGCACATCGCTCACGGTCACTTCCATTTACGGCGACGACGCCGGCCGTATGTCGGTCGCTATCGGTGACTGGGACGCAGTATCTCAGTCACATCGGTGAATTGCAGGGTTCCGCTCCGTCGACAGCACGTCCGCGCACCGCCGACCGCAGACCACCCACGGCGCGTTCGTCTCACTGACGTCTATCGGGCTCAGCAACCGACGCCCGGCATTGTCGGGACGGGATGGACGAGCGCGGCTGGCCTGCGTGGACATTATCAAGGCGATTGACGTGAAATGGCGGCGTCGGCGGCGGCGAGTTTTCTGAATAATTCACGGCGTGTGCGAGCGTTAATAAACTGCGCGACGATAGCGCGCGGTCGACACGGGTATTGTCCGTGTGAGCGCTGGTGGCGCCGTCTGCCTCTGTTTGCTTTGCAGCGACCACTCGCCCGCCACGCTACGACCTCCGTCATCGTCGCAGCGATGATGGCCGTACTATAGCGATGATGACGATGATGATGTCAATCGATACGAAAGAAATTAGCGAAGTTGCGGTCAGCACAGTAATCGCGTAAAGCTGACGTCCAACGATACGTTATTATTCACGTCAACGCTGGGTCCGTGTCACGAACCTCACTAGCTCATAACATAACGCACAGACCGTACGGGTATAGTTGACAGCGACTCACTGTACAGACCTGACAACATCTGCCGATCACTTCAGCGGCCGTGTAGGGACACCATCCGCTATGTGGTGAGACCGCGTGTCCGGACTGATTCAGTTAAGGTTTTGCGTCACACTCGACACAAAACATGCCATTTCGGAGACGTTCTTCCCAGCCAATCTCTTGGCTTAGTACTGAAAATGAAACTAAATCCAACACAAGAAAAACAAGCACGGATCCGTAACAAAATATACTGTACCGGTAACACAAAATAAACACAAAAAACTAAAGTCACGTTTGGTAGCCTCTTACAATCTCCGGCCGGGGAACGGAACGGGCCTATTCTTACGAAAGTAAGTAAGAAAGCAAACGATTTATATGGTGCCGGGCTCAACAACTGAATCAGAACGCACTACAGCGTCGGAGCCCGTCGGGGCGTGTGTCCGAACGATAACCTTCGAACAAAATGACCCATAACCTAGGTATTTGGCACGATCGTTCATCTTGGCCCTAACTGGGTCAGGTTCGACGGTCAAGGTCAAAGGTCACAGGTGTGGAAAAATTCACGGGACGGGAAGCATTTTCAGCTACGAATGAACGCTAAGAGGCGAGACGGTCGGCTAAGAAGCAGCCGTGAATTATTTGAAACTGTACATAAGCAACAGCGGCAGGTACTTTGGTTTGTCGAGTTCTTTCTGCAAAAGTGGTCAGTGCGACCTCGAGTAAGGGTTGTCTAGTTTAGTCAGTTACTAATAACAACGAAAGTAACATCTTTATCATCTTCAGTTTGCATGCTCGAGAAAGTAGTACGAATTTGTGAGCATGAATTGGATCAGATTGATTGATATGGTAATTAACGTTAAAACATCGTGATGCGTGTGCATTGGCCCAAGAAATGATTTTTCGTGTGAACCTCTAAATAGAGTTGCTATTCCGTGGGTTAATGAACTAAGATATCTGGACATTTTTATCGTACGCTCAAGGAATTTCAAATGTTTACTAACCAATGCTAAGAAATCTTTTTATCGGTCTAATGCAGTATTTGACAAAATTGGCCGCATTGTCCCAGAAGAGGCAACTGTGGAATTAATTAGCAGTAAACGTATTCTGGTGCTAATTTATGGCTGAGAAGCTTTTCCTTTACTGAAGTCTTTACTTTATTTTACTCTCATCTCTTGATTTTGTAGTAAACCGTTTCTTTATGAAATTGTTCAGAACAAGTAGTATGAATGTCAGTATCAGTTCGGTTTTCCCCTACCTATAATTTTTATGCGCCAAACGTGTTCAGAAATTCGAAACGAAATTTTATGCGTGAAATAACCTGTTGTGTAAAATAAGTGTATGGTAATTATTTAGCACATTTTTGTGTAGTTACGTTCCGTTATGCACTTTTTCTTTGTGTAAAATAAGTGTATGGTAATTATTTAGCACATTTTGTGTATTTGCGTTCCGTTATGCACTTTTTCTTTATGGCTCTGTTGTTATCATATTAGATGACGAATAGCCTAAAAATGCATAAAGTGTGATGATAATGTGATGATAATGTTGTGATTGATAATGTTGTTATTACTGTTTAACGTACATTTCTTTAGTTAAGTTAGTTACGTTTTCTTTTCCTTTTTGTTACTGGTTTCATATTCCGGTGAATAAAGATTATCAATAGTCTAGCTGCGAAGCGACGGTATTCAGAGAGCACACATGATGCTGTCACGTGATTCATGGCGGTTGACTTTATTACCAATCTGACTCCGGACTGTTACCAAAATTTACTATCGGTACGGCAACGTAATTCTAACCGTAACCGTAACATTAACCTTAACCCTAACCCTATTCACGTATACAAACCGTATAACTTAACCCACGTGCATATGTATACCAAACAGACGAACTGCAAACATTGGCTAATACATTTACTGCGAGACGCTACGCCGAGACGTTATGGTAGGTGCTATAGCCCTGTGTCCGTCTGTCTATCTGACTGTCTGTCCATCCGTCCGTCACAAGCTGGTTCTATCAAAATAGCTAAACGTGGGATCACATAAACAAAGCCGCACAGCCTAGGGACTCTAGTTTTCTAGTACGAACAATCTTGGTAAAATGCCAACGGAAGCACCAAATGCACGCGAGGTAAGAAAATTTTTCGACTTTCGAGAAATAACCTGCTGTATTTCGAAAACGGTACAAGATAAGCACATACATGTAGTTACTGTAAAATGTGAATAGGAAATCCTTCATATTTATGATTGACTATAACCAACCCAAATGAAAACTGTTTGATCGAGCTGCTTGTGGCTGCAGTCGTGCTAATTGTTTTGTTGTAAAACTGTTAAATTTCAGCGAGTATATTAATAGATGATAATTACATAATGGCTTTTGTGTAAATATAAAGGCTGTTGTTCGTAGATCATTGCGAAACTGTTGCCAATCCAGTATTTGGCTGCAAGAGATCAATAAACTGCTACTCCTACTGCGACCCATATTTTGTTTTTCGTTTTCATTTATGTCTCTGGAATACCTGAAGCGAGAAACTTCACGTTTCGTATACACGTAGGCCACATCAAGTGTTAGCCTTTGGATGACAAATAGGGGCCTGCACGGAGGCAGACAACTAGATATTCTCCTCCACGACAGCCCGACGCTGACGCTTCCCCCGCCCTATTTCTCCCCCGCCACATTGAATACGGCCACCGCCAAGCACAAAGTCGATCTAATCACACTATGAATATTCTGGAAAACATGGTTTCGCCTGTGTGTAGAAATAATGTAGCAAACAAAGTGCGTGGAACAGTTTCATATTATCTTATCTCCACTCGACTGTGGACGACTGTCCCATGAATGAAGTGCACTGACGCAAGAAAACCATGTCTATATACTATAAATTAATACAAACGTTGTTTGTTCGTTTCAATTTTTGTTTCGGCGCCAACGCCACGTAGTAGTCTATACTGATGTTACTGATTACCATAATAGCAATACGCTCTTGATCATTCAACATTCAGCGACTGACGAGTTTGCTATCCATGAATCATATTACGTATAACCATATTACTTAATTTAACTCGGTTTTTCAGTTGTCCAGCGCAATGGACAACACACAGTTAGCTGTAAATGTAAACCATGAACCAGAGTTCATGCAGAGTTCTGCGTCTGCAATCTACAGTCTGCAGGCAGTCGAGAGAAGCGACTGGTAAGACCAGATATTCTCTCTTCGCGACTCGTCCCCGCGGTTTGCTGTCACTTTCACCCCGACACCGCGGGACGACGTAACTGTTGTACCCGCCTCCGCGAGGACCCGCGACCGTCGTTGATAGCGATGGTCGCGGGGGACCCCGTGGCCCGTGGGATCCCGTGAGGCCACCCCGCAATTGGGGAGCTTTATGGCACCAATACCAATGACCTTCAGCGACCTTAAAGGTCACTTTAGTTGTCTGAAACCGGTTTAACTCCCACAACGCTGTAAATGTAGCACATATTAACGGTGACGTGCTTACACATGAATCAGAAAACGTGCGTGGCCTGTAATAATTTAAACTGCTGTGGCGAAACTAACGGACTTCTCAGCGTCACAGTTAGTCACATACATTGTAAAATACATGCAGTGCAAAACGTACGAGCAACGAGCATGCTACTTACGATCACCAGCGGACGGATCGACGAAGTAGCAGAGTAAGACTGACGACAAGATGGCTGCCGACTGCTTCCGGTCCAACATTTTGGCACCGTCACTCTGACGTCACGCACTTCCGTTCCAGTCGTTGCGAGTCCGCGGCAGCAGCGACATAATGCAGGAAGACGCTCATTGTCGGATGTCTGTCGTCCGATGACAGCGCACTCGTCGGCTCGTTTCCGGCGTCACGAGTCCTCCGCCAAATTTGACGTCACGCGATAACGTCACGACCGACCGCGAAGCGAACGTCGGCTGCTGACCCTCGGCTACTGTTGGGCTACCGATCGGCCGCTGTTGAGCGTGTTGTTGACGACCGCGCCTCCTCGTCGAGCCGAATTATTCCGGGACCCGACGGACGCCGACGGACCGGAAACGGATCGGAGTCGATGACGTCAGTGGATAGAAAAGCCAACCGGCGACGATGACGTCAACGACCAATCGTCGTCGAGATGAAGCGATTCTACTACCGTGAAAACCGACGGCGACCACTGTCAGAATCAGCTGGAACTGAAAGCGGCACGTCGCTGCCAGTTACGTGGACAAGAAATACGCACACGAGCGCGTGCGTGCAGCTGTCCATACAGCCAGTGCGCTGACAGCCAGTTGCACTTGACGGATACTGGCCGCCGACGTCGTCTGTCGGTGCCGCTAGTCGGCTCGCAGCTGCAGCAGCTGCTAGTAGCGCTTCTGCCGCGGCAGCCGCCGCCGTCAGGCAGCCGCATCACGGCACGTCACGGCTCAGCTCCCGTCCAACCAGCCCCGGACCGTCTGTCAGTTCGCGCTCGACCGAGTCGACGCAATCGAGGCCCGGCGCACATGTTCGCCGCCGAGAAAACGACCGATTTAACGCGATATCTTGCGACGACGAGGACGACCGCGCCACGGCTGCTGCAGTCGTAACCATGGCAACTCATCTGTTGATCTGCCTGCCTGCCTGCTTATTTCACTTTCAGGCATTACAACATGTTGCATTTTGTTTGTTGTCCGTGGAATATGATAACGCTGACGAATCGTAAGCCAACTGTTAATGTGTTTTTTTTCATTGTATTCTACTGCATGGGCTTTGAGCCTGCTATTGAATTCGAATGAATAAATGAATAATACTAAACACTAGCTTTTCAAGAACAGTTTTTCTATTATCGATAAAACGACTATGTATCTGTGTCTGCACTTAAAGTAAGTAAAGTAAAGTAAACAGTGTATAGCAGTTTAGCATCAACTTAGCTCTTCACCGCTACGGGAAACTCACATGTCATATGGGATCGCACAGTGTTACCTGCCACCCGACAGAGGTGAGAATCCCGCCTTTACCCTCAGCCGAAGCAGGTACTCGATTTAGCGACCCCGGAGGGATGCAAGGCTGAGTTGACCTATGTTACG
>Ga0209780_1001958_pt1 | contig 14203 bp, 10 predicted proteins | sample WorMetexBAHAMAS2_FD_187384 | JGI IMG/M metagenome (GOLD analysis project Ga0209780, IMG submission 187384) | Marine gutless worms symbiont microbial communities from Max Planck institute for Marine Microbiology, Germany - Inanidrilus exumae... | ecosystem: Host-associated > Annelida > Digestive... | reverse complement strand
GTACATACGTGTTTTATTTCTTAGGCTTTTCTGTAACTTGTCACCCGCAAGCTGCTGTTAATGCACAGTGAATTTCATTTTTAAAATTCGTTGGCATTTATAAAATGTGGATTTTTTTCTGGAAACGTTTAAAAAGCGTAAAATCGGTATTCTCGTGCTGTGGTTGACGACGTTCAAACCGATCATCAGAGTGATGTGCACTTACCCTCAAACCGAAGCCGAAGATCTTCAGCAGGCATTCGATGGAAAAAAGGATGGTGAGCGCCGTGTTGATGTACTGCGTTATGTCGTCATACAGCCGGGTCTCGTCTGTTTCGCGCGGAGAAAAGCGCTACGACAAAATGCATTAATATTACTAAGACACGAAAGCTGGTCTTCCATAGGTCACACCCGACCAAGTTTCATATGCCTTGCACACTTGATGGCATCGTCCAACAACATGTTGCTAAACTCCTTGCAGTTTTCTTTAGTGATAAGCTTAGCTTTGAGGAGCATGTGAATTTTGTGCTGACTGTTTGTTCTCAACGTATATACCTGTTAAAACTGTTGAGAAGCCAAGGCTTACCACCCAAGCAGCAGCGGACGGTATTTACTGCTCTGAGCCTCTGATACTGGCACTGTCATGCATTATTATGCTCTCTCAGTCTGGGGTGGCCATCTCACCGGTCAGCAAAGGCAGCGAATTAAGGCCTTTCCGAAACGAGCCCAAAACGCCTGAGTTTGCAACTTATAATGAAATCATGAGTGAACAAGTCTCTATCGATCTTCAGACAGATCGCAACACTGCAGCTGGCTGTTACTCCGGAGTTTTCCCTGTTGTAGTGCTCCACCGCATTGACCAATAAAAGATGCAGGTTATGACAGAAATGCAGTTACAGCAACTTCCTGAAATGACGATGCTACGAAAATGAACTATATGAAATGATACAAGATGCGAATGGGAAAGATGTGGAGATAACAGGCTAGTAAACACAGACTGGTCACCTTCATCATGAGTATGACAGTGTTCATTGCGATCATCACCATAATGAAGTACTCGAACGGCGTCGAGACGACGAGCTTCCAGACTCGAAACTTAACCGAGTTCTTGTTCTTTGGCATGTAGCGGCACGCCGGGTGGGCGTTGATGGCGAAGTCAATGCATTGTTTCTTCACACGATATATGCATCTCTTTGTTGCCAACATTTACTAACTGCTAAACTTAGATTCACGATTGTACCAACAACAAAAAGACTGAAGACAAACACACTTAGCGTGTTCGGAGTCGGTTCGCCGAGGGGAAGTTTCGAGGGGTGACAGTTCCGTTGGCCCCAACGACGACGGCACAACGAGTGGCCGCCGGTCGATCGACCTGTCAACGACAGTCGATCTCCTCATCGCAAAACGCCGAAGTATGGACAATTCTTCGACGCTGAGGCACATCGCGATGCATTCGGGGCCATTTTCTGCACCTTCGTAACTACTTCCGGTTTTGTCAATCTACTTTCGGTCTGAAACCCGAGTCTCAGTGGGGAACCCTAGGGCTAGCTACCGTCCTAATCGACCGCTAATGCCGTAGGAGATCCATTTTTGACCTAGTGTTGCAGTAAATACACACGCAGCGTCGAGAAAGTCACTACTTTTGCTTTAATCGAACCGGAAGTAGTATTCTGTGGACGACAGGATTCAGACGTGAGCTACTAAGATGGCTAATGTCTTGCAAGGTGAATTCTGAGGTCTAACATTCAATATGCCATTGAAATCAGCAGCAATTCTAATTTTTAGGTTTCACAAGGTAATGTAGAAACACATTTAAAGTGAGGTGGAAAATCTTTATGATGTGTGTGTACAAAATTTCCTCAAGAATCTGACACTGAAAAAATTTTTTGTAAATCGGTCTGCATTTGCCAAAGTTATGATCACACTGTAGTAGCAGTAGTAGTAGTAGTAGTGACAGCGTATGTCAATAAAGATTATCGAATGAAAAATAATTAGTTTACTCGTCAGAAACACGAGCAGGTCTACAAAAATATCAGAGACGAATGGTATGTTTTGCGCAGTGAAAGAGATCTGACGACGACTCTGACTGACTTGATTCTTGTCAAGCTCGTGGTCGACCAGCTCGTTCTCTCCCTGCTCCTGGAACGTGATGATGATGAGAGCGACGAAGATGTTGATGAAGAAGAACGGAAAGACGATGAAGTAGACGATATAGAAGATGGCCATCTGCATGCGAAAGCCTGGCTGCGGTCCGCGGTTTTCATACGTGGCGTCGATGGAGTGTTGTAGTACTCTGTTTCACAGCGCAATCATCGCCGAAGATACGACACAGTGTGCTCGAACAATTTGTTTCTTATTTGAAACACATAATGCGACAAAATGGCTGAATTAGCCTCTTACATGCCGCAAACAGTTAATTACGTCGTCCCCTCCAGGGGTGCAAACTATTGCGATCATCGTGCCTGTCTGTCAGTCTCTTTGTCTGCCTGTCTGTCTGTCTGCGTGCATATCGCGAAAACCACATGTCCAAATTTCGCCAGGTTTTCCGTACATGTCGCATGTGGCCGTGGATCGGTTCTTCTCTGACAGCAATGTAATATATTGTTTACTTCCGGTTTTGTGGATGACGTCATGTTTTCACATAATAGAGCAAATTGGCCGGAATCAAAGACAACGCGTATGCTTCGTCCAGTTCGCCAGGTGGCGGCACTGGGGGCGAGTCTGCCGCTTCTGACTGCATCTTGTTACAATTTTTAAACTACTAGATCACGTGATCACCTTAGTTTCCGAGCACAAATCAGTTAGTCAGGTTAAATTCGGTTTGTCGAAATACGATTTTACATGTATGAATAATATCGGCTGTTAACCTTCTTCGTTCAAGACTTGCCCAGCTCTGTAACGCTGGGCAGAGCTTACGATAGAGGCAGAACTACGTCCAGCTCACGTGATTTGTTGCAGTGGGCGGCAGGCTTGCAGCAGCAGCGGCGCAGGCTATTCGTGTGGAAAGCAGATGTTGCAGCACAATGTGCCCCAGTTAGCTAGCGCTGGTCCAGGGTAGTGTGCCTAATATCTAGGTTGTTCGATTAAAATTTATTGCCCGAACACACAGAACAGACACGGGCACAGACAAACCGGACCGACTGCTAGTAAATACAAGTGGTCAAAGAATTTTGACAAAGGGCCGCATCGCCGTCTCGTCATCCCTCCCGGCGGCGAACGGACCTTCCGACCTTGACCTCATTTAATACATGGTTCCATGGACTCATACCAGTCAACCCCCAAACGGCATCTCGATCATCAGTTGAGCCGTTTTTCTCGGGCTCATGAACGGATCAACAAACAGACAGACCGAAAGACAAACAAACAGGCCGACCACGCTACTCTGTGTATAGCAGTAGGCCACTATCGCTAGCTATCGCTGCGATGCGACCTAATAATTTAACAAGTGGTCAAAGAATTTCGACGAAAGGATTCGTTCGACCTTGACTCCAGTCAAATAATACACGGTTCCTTGGGCCCACATGAGTCAGCGCCAGCGGCATCTCGATCGGTTTTGCGGTTTTTCCACGGCTCACAAACGTGACCAACAGATACACAGCTCGACCACGCTACTCTCTGTAGCAGTAGCCCACATTTTATGCAATGCGTGCGATACGGCCTAATAATTCACAAAATACGCGCGATAAATAAGCAAGGACTCACGCCGGCCAGCCTTCGCCCGTCTGCACAGCGAACAGCGTCAACATCGCCGCCAGCACGTTATCGTAACCGAAGTCCCAGCTCTTCCACTGCCTCTGGTTCACCGTCGGCAACTTGCTCGCGACATCGTACTCAAAATATTCTCCCCTGCAATCACACACGACGAACCAGTGCTTCCACGATTCTACGTTTAGCCATTTGGTACATTACCGGCTTGTGACAGCAGCAGTTTTAGTAGTAGTAGTAGTAGTAGTAGTTGTTGTTGTTGTTAGCCCGCACGGCATCGCGATGCCGAAGTGCTTATATTTTACCGCTGTGGTCTCTTCTTTCTTCTTTTTTTCGACGCCTAATGTCTGAGGTCACTGAACGGATCTCAACCAAACTTGGACAACTATTCACTTATGACTACTATTTGAAAAGTCGAGTCGAGCGACATAGGCGCGAGAATCGAGGCGCCGAGGGGGTCATGTGTGGGGAGGGGGTGTCCCCTCCCCACTGGGGAAGGGAAAAGGGGACAGGCCCAGGAAGGGGGCTGTGCCCCTCCCACATTTTTTATTTTTGAGCTCAAAAAGGCGTTTTGGTGCATTCAGGGACTGATAAAACCTACTTTTGATTGGCCTGGTGTCTCGATTTTTTGGCCAGCAGCCGTCTAAGTGGAGGGGAGGGGGCGACCGCCCCCTCCCTCTTCCCCCTGTGGATCCGCCCCTGTTATGAACGAAGGTTGGGACGTTCGGCTGAGTATAGGTCACTAAAGAAAAGAATAATAGCCTAGTGATGACACGAACGACATTCCTATTAACCTACTAACCTACTAATTATTATACTGCTAATTGCCTATGACGGCTTATAGCAGCGCTAACTAATCGAAGTGCATTTATTGCTGGTTTCAGTTATATACTTTACTGTCTGGAGTGTCGTAACTTTACTGTCACCGAGTATGATGCATTCATCACAACAGTGTTCCGACCTGCACGCAACCTCCGAGTCCTTGGAGTCGTCGTTGCAGTGAAAAAAGCGTCCCTTGAACAGCTGGACGGCGATGACGGCGAAGATGAAGTGAAAGAGCATGTAGACGACCATGATGTTGATAACGTTCTTCAGCGAATTGACGACGCAGTCGAACACCGCCTGACAACACAGCGTCCATGATTCACCCGGCTACTCGGCGAAATACACCATCCATCGTCGTCGACAGAAACGAGATTCAACGCCAAGTACGACTATACCACCGTCTACGCAGGCATGGTGTATTTGCCGGTAAAACTGTGTGATCCATGCCTGAGCGCTTTGAGATATACATAGTATATAAAAGGCGCTATATAAATACTCTTCCTTTCATTTTCATTTCCCTCACGACCGGCTGCCACTTGATAATAATTAATATTATCATCTTACTTGGTTTTTTATTACATGTTTGAACGAAATAAATGGAGATATTAACTAGAAATGCGTGGCGAAGCGCAGCGTGTAGCCGGCCCGGCGCAAACGCCCCTGCAAAACTCACGAGTTACTGGACCAGAGTTTGTCAAATTTTTGTCAGACGAAGAGGGTTCATCGTCGGTGGTAACATGTACATTCACGTTGCAATCCTTCCATCCGTTGTGGTATGCCAGTGCAGAGAATGAAGGTGGGGGATGCCAAGTTTCGCCGATTCGCACCAAAAATCGGTTGGCGTAGCAACGTCCTTTGAGCGATTGCGAAAATAAGCTCGGAAAGACCATGCCCACCCATACATGTACGCTGCATATCCTGAAGATTGGGTGAAGATCGGTCCAGTACATTCTGAGATAATTTGTCTCCAATGGGACCGTAAAAACTAAAGTAACATCGGCACATCTTGTAGCCTTTCAGCCTGGCAGAGTCAGGCCAGGCAGGCTAAATTGTAGCGCAGCTAAGGAGTTAGTCGGACCTCTTGACAATATAAATGGGTTTACACGAACAGTTGGGTTATCGCTGGAATCCCGTATACAGCTCAGACAATTAATGAGTCTGCGCGGATGCATAAAGTCATAAATACATTCATCCGTACGTCAGCGGAACCCAGGCTAGTGGCCAGAGTGACGTCAGTGTTCCTCATGTAAGACTGAGCTGATGGCCCGGTACCACATTTGCATAATGATATGTATAAGAAATATGTGGACCGCTTCGAGGTGGAGTTTGCCGGCCCAGACGCACTTTGGCTCTCTTTTTAGGCAACTACGAACGTTCATTGGGGTATAAACCTGAGTACATAGCGTGTGAATCACTTCGCTCCGATAGTTGCTTGTGTACTCGTCGCATGCTGTTATAATACTCGGATTCTTGCTTGCAACAGTTAGTTACAAACGGTAGTTTTCGAATACTGTCCCAGGGAGTGAGTTCATGGTGGCAGGTGCTGAATGCCAGAAACCGTTTACGCTTGGCGAAGTCAGTTCTTGTAGAATTATGAAGACTAACGCAGCACTAAAAACAGAGGAGTGAAAAGTGTCCAACAGTCGCCGCAAGTCGCGAGTCTGTAAGCGGCGGCTGATGTCGGCAGGCGTTGCAGCGTGCTGTGTCTGCTACGACTGGCTGCGATTTGTCAACGACATTTAGTAGAATCGGCCTAGGCTACAGTTCAAGGCTGACCTTGACCTTACGTGGCTTTTTAAGCGCGCGCACTGGTAGCGATAACCCCTGAGAACTTGGATGAATCTCAGGCGCAATATAAATTGACTTTTTGATTGACCACTAATGATTAAAGCCGTATCCTCATCTTGAAGGTGTCTACAATGCCCGCATAGATCACTCCAAACTTCGCTTCTAACCGACAGAAGCAGCATGGTGTTGGCGCGAGCTCAGGGAGAATGACGAATTGTGCCGAAAATACCTTTAATTTTGGAATTCTGTTGATGGTCTTCAGTGGCCGCAACACACGCAGGACCCTCAGCGACTTTATCGACGTCAGATTCTTGCCTGCGCCGCTCGCTGTCGCTTTGCCAGAACCGGGGTCCGAGCTGTCATGCAGACATCGGCGGCATTTCATCGGCAGCTATGAGAACTCTCGTGTAATACATGCCAAACGTCCCGTCCACACCAGCAACAATGTCGAAGCAACATTGTCGAATGCTACAAGTTAAACAATTCTTTTTACAAAGTCGAAAGTTGCTTCGACATTGTCGCTTCGACGGTGTAGCTTCGACCTTGCTGCTGCTGTGGACGGAGCTTAACGCACTACTGCTACACACAAATAAGAGACTCACAAATAAGAGATAGTCCGGTCTCATCTCATCTCATCTTTTATTCTTTAAAAAAAACAGTTGTCAAATGCAACTGTGTACAAAAATCATACACATATACATACAATAAAATACAGTGGTTACAAATTGTACATAAAGAACGATAACGACATATAGGCCTAAGTTTAGTTTGTAAAATCGCATCAGTGTAAGTTTTTATAGAGCATTCTAATGATGAAATGTCGATCACCGAGATCGCTAGTTTTGGGTATAAGAAATTTATTGTGGTTTCGGTTTCGTTGTGAGCATGATATTTCTGGCCGCTCGGACAAATGTGTGTAAAGAACATGTGATTTGTTGCTCAATATGGTGCGAAATAACACATCATCAGCTTCCTGAAACATGGTAGAAATATCTACCTAATGTTTTTCCATATATATAGCATATTTTATCGCAACGACGTAAAAACGAGTTACGTCGTATACAGTCAGCAGCTGAACAAAAGCCACTCCACGCACGCGCACAGTACAATGGCTTTCCAACCACCGTTGCTTGAAACACGTCTTTCAGCGATTTCTCTGGGAGACCATGACTACGTAGCACACGTAAGGCATACATCAGGCTTGTACAGGAGGCGAGTTCAGTGCTGACGTGGTCGGCTGCAGTGAGTCGAGAACACCAAATATGTCAGCTTGTCAACTCGCTCAATGTCAATTAGATGGTGGTGCCGGATGTTCGGATTTTCCGCGAATCCGTCGCGATCGGAAAACAATCTCAAGGGACTTTGAACAGTTTAACTGTAAGTTGTTTTTGGCTGCCCGTGTCTTGACATTCGCGATTCATCATCACGTGTATGGTACTAATGGTAGCATGCACCAGTAGTGTGGTCGTCAAATGATGTGAAAAGTGAAAGTAACGTTGGAAAAACCAGTTACGGCACAGTGCGGGAAAAATTTAGGCCGACGTAGCTGCTGCGCGTCGGTAACAACACTGAACTGAACACTTTTCAGTGTGGTGTAGCAGAGGTGTGCGAAATACCCATCGCCGTCTAGAGTTCTGTTATGGTTCCGTGCATAGATTAAGCTGGTTCCCGTCAGCATTATAGCGTAGGTTACATACGCAATTCGCATCGTATCGTAATGACGAAACACGTACATAAAAGCGAAGGCGGCAAGAGCGCAGATGACGACCAAAGCGTCGAGGATGTTCGATAAGTCGCGACAGTAGGCGCCCGGGTGAAATAATATTCCACGATCTACGACCTACAAACACCGACCTCGTTCGTTTATACGGCCACCGTTAACTGAGTGAACACGATTAATGTGAAATGTGGTCAGCACGCTACGACGTTGGAAGCATTTCGAGCACTAATGATGACGACGCGATGATAATCACAACAGTAATATTAACAACAGTCAGCAACTGTGCTGGGATGGCCGATCGTGGCGTCGTTCGTTCGTTCGTTATTACCCTTATTGGACTACAGGGCTGATACTATATAGCGGTCCAGCGCGCTTGCCCAGGGATAGGAAGGGAATTCGTAGGTGTGTGCGATGTGTGTCAGCGACGTGCGGGACACGCAGGTTAAGTAGCAGCTTGTCGGGTATTTCTATAACGCGCCCCTTCTGGACGTGGCCTATTGTCTGGCTTAGCCCTGACAGGCATTGTATATTACGCCAGCCAGCGGCCAGCCAAGTCTATTTACTTCGACTCACGCCGGCGCGGCTGGCAGACTTGACACTGCTAGATCAATATACCTTCAACGGTCACAGTTTACAGAGGACACCGTCGAAACCTCTTTTTCCTGCCCTGGATTATCTCCCCGCTTATCTTGTGCGTAAGAATTATTCAAAATAATTCTTTGGTGGGCAGACGCGCCCGGGCCGAGTCGAACCCCGGCCACTGAGCGCGTCACGCTCTACTGCACATGGCGGCCGAGTGCGTTAATCACTCGGCCACAAGGGCAGGTTCGATCGTGGCGTCGCGAGAGCCGAAAATTTTATACGGACGTAGGCATTCATTTACGGGGGAGGTCTGGTCTGCCTCTTCGCTGACTGATCAGTACATCATCTACTACCAAATAACTGTCCCCTGCAAGGACCCTCACATCAAAACCAGCTCGGTCCGTTTAAGTGGTTAGCCACAATGTTCCAACGTCAGACACATACACAACCCAACCGTTACCACAAAGGTAAAAGGCAAAGGTCGGATTCTTATACAGCGCTGCCTACACAATAACCGGACCAGCGCGCTTTACAATCTCGGAAGTGGCGGCCGCGGCAAGAGCTAATGGTGCTATAGCGCAATTATGCGGCCATCCATTGCCCGCGATAATGGACAATTGGTCCGACGGTGCGGCTAGCAAACACACCACCACTCCAAACAGCTACACCAAGCCTTCACCCCGTAAGCATTCACCAGATGGCGCCACCCTGACCGAGGTAGCAGACATCTGACTGCAGCTTACTACTTATTCATCGACCCGAAAGAATGAAAGGCTGAGTTGGCCTGTTGACAGTGGACAAATGCATGTGCAGTGCTATTATAAATACTGTTATCACCATCAGCATTATTATTAACAACATAATCATCATTATAATTGTCATCATCATTCTTTGCTTAAACTATAAAGTGTACTTTGACGATATGGAAAGTAACAGTGTAGGTAGCACCACTGAGGAAAAGTTTGGCATCTTCTCCCTAATCCCAATGCGCTAGTTCCTGCCAGTCAGCAACAGCATGTGGGGAGAAGAACTTTGCTCCAACGAAATTCGCTATGTTCTTAACTGAGGGGTTTCGGGTAATACAGCTTGACCTGTATTGTATCCTAAAACGGTAGCAGCAGCAGCAGCAGTAGTTGTAGTAAAGGTGTATTTACGACATGTTACAACTGCTGTCGTACAAAAACAAGTGATCAAAGTAATTCGGCAAAAGGCCTCATCGCCGACTTGTCACCCCTTCGCGTCTGCGAATGGATTCGTCCGTTATTGACCCCCATCTAATACATGTCTCATCGGACCAATATGAGTCAGCCCTTCCCCAAACAGCATGTCGATAGGTTCAGCCCTTTTGCACAGCTCACCCGCATGAGCCAAGAGCCAAGTGCCTACACAATAACCGGACCAGCGCGGTCCAAAGTAGGTCCATATAAGAACACACACACAGACAGACAGACAGACCACTCTACGCGCGATATCTGTAGCAATAGGCCGCATGTTATGCACTGCTTGCAGGCGATGCGGCCTAATGATACTAGATTTTCACACAGGCGAGACAGCGAGTCGGCAGAGAAGAACTTCTGGATGAACCTTAAGGACGAGTTCAACTGTAAAGACTCCAGTGAAGACGAAATCGAAGTAGTTGAGGATGATGTTGCGAGTGGATTTCTCGTAGACAGGGTCTTCGGCAGCCAGAGCTATACTGCTCGCGCAGATGACGATCATGATAAACAGATCGAAGTAGCGAAGGTTGACGACGAAGTGACAGAAACGACGAACTCTGCATACAACGGAAGACTAGAGAACACCCAGCTTATCAACAGTGCACAAAATCACATCATACTGAACTGAACACCGAGTCCTATAATTAATACGCCCGCGCTAGAGTTTTAGAACTAACGCTGTTATATTCGATAAGATTACGGTTATTACAATAGCTAATTTTTGTAAAAAAAAATTACAGATTAATTAAACCTTTGTACATTAAAAGTACTGGACAAATTGTTTGTCATATTTTCTGAAATTTAAACCAATTTGTTTTTTTTACATCACTTGAATGACATTCTGCATACCGTTACAACAGACGTCAAAGATGTAATTATTGCGGGCAGTAGACGAGCAATTAATCGACGAAAAACATTTTCATTGGCTCGACCAAGAACAAAAAATCAACCCCAATGATTAGTGGATTTCTCTGTTACGTTCGATCACACCATTACTCTTAAAATAGACTAATAAAAACGTTGAGCGTAAAAACGATGCAAAGAGAATTTCACTTCGATATTTACGGATTAGTAGGTCCAAATAAGAACATGGAGCTGTAGGGCAGCATCGGTTTTGGAGTGCCTTCAAATCCACCCTCGTCTTCGTCCTCGTCTTCTTTATCGCCGCTACCTGATAGCAATGCACGTTAACATCATTACCGACGAGTTTAGTGGCACTGAGCAATCGGTTCTATGCGTGCATTTGTGTGTGTGTGTGTGTCTTGGACATTCCGGATAGTAACTTTTGAATAAAATGACCTTGACTTAGATATCTAGCGTTCTTGTTCGTCCTGACACTATCTAGGTCACGTTCAAAGACCAACTTCCTAGGTCGACGTTCAAGGTCACAGGTAAGAACAGGCTCAGCAAATGCTGAGATAGGCGACCGGGTCGAATTACAGTGAATTCAGAGGACACAATGAATTGGGCTACTTTTGGGCTAGTCTGCGAAGGCCGTTGAGCGGCTGGGCGGGAATTTCGACGTAGGCCTGACAACCAAGTGTGCCGTGTCCGCGCCGTAGCACAGGTGATCGGGTGTCCGTATACATACCGTCGGTATGATACCCGGTCGCCAGAAATTTACGGGAGAAAAATATTTTCGGCTGCGCAGGCAAGTTACGAAGCGAGACAAAGGCACGGTCAGCTTAAAAGAAGACCTGCATTTGAAACTGTAAACCAGACTAACAACAGCAGATATTTCCGCGTTTGTCGAGTTCTTTGTGCTAAAGTGGTCGGTGCGAACTCGAGTGAGGGCTTTTTAGTGTAGAAAAACTTGTCATCTCAAACGGTTGATTATCACTATCGTAAATCTATGGCAAACATATGTAAGAGAATTCGTCACGTATGTTACTTTGAAGTACCGAAGAATCTGCAGGCTAACGTAAACAAAATCGTTATATAAAACCTTCGCTTTCTTTGTCTTCGTCGCCTGGTCTCGTAGCTCTCCCGTCGCTAACACACGCGCACCAACGACATGATCAGGTGCTGCTACCTCAAATAGGCCTACCCAGATAATTAATATGACTATTATTGTTGTTGTTATTATTATTATTATTATTACAGTACTACAGCTGCATGTAAAGCGTATCGCTACGCTATCGCTCGTACGATACAGTCGTTCTCACATTCTGGCGTTTCATACGCAAAGCATCGTACCCGTAAGATCAAATAAAATTACGTGTCGTAACTAAGCTCGATATCGCGGCATCCCTTCTCTCAGAAGTTAGCCGGTGGATCAAAACAATATGAGACCACTGAGAAAGCGTGGGAAAGCGTAATGCAACGGTCTGGCTTCCGTCCGTCCGTCGGACTGTCTGTCCCGTCGGCATACTTACCAGGTGACTCACCAGGGGCAGCATGCGACGCGTCCAGCGTACATTTTGGCACGACAAAAAGGAGGACCGACATATTTGTTCGCACAGGTTCCCTCGTGTACAGGCGGCTAAACTATTGGGCCGGGCGGAAGCGGCCCGCTCACTCTTTGGCCTCTGTGGGCCGCAGGTATCTATGGCCGCTCAGTTTTGAGCTCCCGTAGTCCTGGTAAAATATTAGATAATACACTAGAAAAACAGTTGTTGTTGGAAATGCAGGAGATTTGCTGTACATCACAGTCGAAGACCAATGTACAACTAGAGGGTGGTCCAATAAAAAGTCAGCATCGGTATACAAGAGCTAGTCAGCTATATCTCGTGAAAGGCGAAATAGACTGATATGGGGCGATCCTGGACCGCATCCACCCAAGCAGGGCCCCCGATGCTGTTTCACTACCGATTTTTATCCGGCACGCCCACTTTTCAGATGTTTCAGCCGCTGATGTTCTTGTGAAGACTTGGCGGCTCAGTTTGGAGTAACTCCGGAACAGAAGGCAGATAAACAAAAACTCAATGCTTACATGTTGAAGTTTAGAGTCTTCTGGTCCTGTCCGTTGGCAGTTGTAGGAAAATAGAGATTAACGGTCGATGGATCAAAATATCCCGGAATCGTAGACGGCTGTTTAGCTGCCATTTCTTCTTCTTTCCTCTCCTGAAACGCGTTTCTAATATGTCTTGGACGGCATTATGCTTTTCAATGACACATCTTTAAAACACAGCCTATTTGTTATAGTTCGCAAATGATAAACCTGATAACGTAAAGTTTCAGAGTTATCATCACAACAGAACAATTTGTTTTGTTTACTTCAACATTAAACATTTTCGGCAATTCTGCGTCTTTTCCAAACGACACTGTAAAGTATGATGCTCATAGCTCAAGTATGTAAATAAATGACCATTTGAAAGATTATGCAAATTACGAACAAGTGTCCAAAGTAATTTGGTAAAAGGCTGCATCGTCGACTTGTTACCCCTCGCGGCTGTGAATGGATTCGCCCGATCTTGACCCCCATCCAGTAAGCGGTTCCTTGGACCCACTTCAACCACTTGAGTCAGCCCCCAAATAATATCTCGATCTGTTCACCTATTATACACAACACAGCTCAGCCGTATGCCCAACACACAGACACACAGACCACGCTACGTGCGACATCTGTAGCAGTAGGCCACATTTATGCTCTGCGTGCAGGCGATGCAGCCTAAAACATAATATTATCCAGACCGACGAAACTTCATTGCTTATTATTTCAGGTATTTTGTCATTGTTTATTAAAGTACCGGGTACATTAATAGTAAATAAAAAGTGGAGCAACTGGTGCGTGAAATGTTACAAAATAATCACCTTTTCTCTTTGTTCTGCAGCTTGCTCCTCGGCAGCCGTTAACTCCTGAGCATTCGCCAAGTTATCGACAGCGATGGCAAGAAACACATTCAGCAGCGTATCTTAAACGCATCACGTACGCAGTTAAGCAACGTCACTTGATATCGTACGATGCTACATGCCGAATCACTCTCTAAATCACCTTCTATGATGACAATCGACAGGAATCAACAAGGTTACATTATAATATTTTTCGTCTATATAATGAGTGTAAACTAAAACAAAATTGCAGTATTCAGCTACGTTACTTTGATATTCGTGAATTAAATTTAAATTAATGCACGTGTTGTAACTTGTTTATATCGCTTACATTTAAAGTAAAAACACTGTATAGCAGTTAGCAATAACTTATGCCTCACCGCTACAAAAAACGCGCATGCCATATGGGATCACACACTGTTACCTGCCATCCGACAGAGGTGAGAATCCCGCCTTTACCTCCAGCCGAAACAGGTGCTCGATTTAGCGACACAGGAGGGATGCAAGGCTGAGTTGACCTATCACAGGCTGCGCGGTAGCGCCAGCCCTGTGTTAACGGCCACTGGCTTTGTCAATGGGAAAGGGCAATTTTCGACCCCCCACAGAATCGACACAC
>Ga0209780_1001957_pt1 | contig 14205 bp, 9 predicted proteins | sample WorMetexBAHAMAS2_FD_187384 | JGI IMG/M metagenome (GOLD analysis project Ga0209780, IMG submission 187384) | Marine gutless worms symbiont microbial communities from Max Planck institute for Marine Microbiology, Germany - Inanidrilus exumae... | ecosystem: Host-associated > Annelida > Digestive... | reverse complement strand
GGCTAATATCTAAAGTTTGAAGAGACTCGATAGTTATATTAGCATTGTGAGGAAACTGGCGCTGGTCGTGTCCGTTTCTGTAGTGATCTGATTTCTATTGCTTTGTATATAGCTCTATTCTCGCTGTTAATATTTTGCTACATGTTATTATAATTCGTATATTATACCACAGACTGTGTCATTGATTGTAGTATAGCAACGCATAGATAGAGCTACCTTAATTTTAGTGTAAGTAGTCAAAACAGGGGTATCCAAAGATTTCCCACGAGGGCTCCTCCTCCTAAGCAAATTTTGTAACGCTACTAAAGTATAGGCTTAGTCTTAAATCAGTATAGAATAATAATAGGGAGAGGAGAGGACCCTCACACCATGCATCTAGCTCAAAGGTAACATTGTTCATACTTTCTTCCCGGCCAATCTCTTGGCTCAGTATTGAAATGAGATCTGAAAGAGCCACCCCAAGGTGTCATGAGTTCATGAGTTCAAACACAACATACTACTCAAGTTACAGCTAGCTGAAGTGGATAAAGGGCATAATTCATAACAGAATTTATGTATAAAGGTTTAAGAATGTGCTTTCATGCCACTGGTTAGGCATCCAACAGTTTTGCAAGAGACCTATAGGAATAGCAGGATTTTTGGAATCCAGTGATCCGACATCTGTTGAGCAGAATTTCACTTTGGACTTGCTTATCACTACTTCCTGCATATTCAAAGTCGAGTACCAGTTTACCAGTTCAACAGGGAATTCTATCTTATGTGGCCATATTGCTGTCTGTGCAGATGAACTTCAGTTGTTGCATCATCGTAACAAGACTTGCTTAATTACAGTATCATGCTGGCTATGCCTAACAATTTTAAACATAACGTAAGGTTTTATTAATATCAAGTTTGTGTCACTAGACTAGACAAAAAGGATCTGCACGGACACATAAATAAGAATGTTCTGTGAGACAAACCTCGTCCCTATCCTCATTGCTAAATCTTGAACAAAACCTGACATAAGCTGAATAAGTATCACTAGATTGAACAACTAATTACATTAAACACAACCATTCAGCATTTGGCTGTGATTCAGAGGCAGACTACAACGTTTAGAATGCTCTTTTCGTCACTCATAGTCCTGTGTCTAGTTAACAAAACAATTCAAATCAAAGAAACCAGTGCTCCGCTGTCTAACTAATGGGCATGCTGCCGACTGGTGAGTGGCAAATTGGCAAAGTTTACTTCTCCGTATGTGCACTGACAAAAATACTGCGTATAATTTCTGGACCATTAACCTGCTATGGTTTGCCAAGGGAAAGATGCAGAGGCGGCATCTTAATAAAGTAAATAACATGAAACAAATGCTGTGTCATACTCGTGGTCAGATGCAAGTTTGGCAAGATAACAGAATGGCAAGATAATTATCACGTTTAATCGTACATAAAGTACACAAATCAGACACATATAAAAATGATTAAAAACTAGTTACTACAAATATTACCAATAATGGTATCAATTGTAACGTGTAAGAAAAGGCTGAGTACTCTCTCTTTCTAAAACCATGTCATACAAAACGCTTGTTTGCACCTTCAGTTCGGATGAAACACCACGCAGGTAATTTTATAACTTTACTAGGATTAGGCCTACATTGGAACGACATACTTACAGCAGCACATGTGGACATTTCGCCTGACAGGAGAGAACATATGCCCAACATATATGCTGTAGTTAACAATAGAATCTGAATTAATCTGCTCTGAGCCATTAGCATAAACAATATTAACTAACTACCAAAACTAAAACAGTCAGATGAAAAAGGATGCAAGGCAAAAGAAAAAGAGAACAGAAATCCATTTTTTAAATGAAAACCTACACAGCCGAGACCGGCATTGACAGCTGGTGAAAAGGCAGCAACGCCCGTTCCTGTAGGAGGCTGGTAGTAAATGAAAGAATGACAACAGTGGATGATTTTCTGTAGGCTGAGTCAGAGCTCTGAGTTTCCTTCAATGCCTTGATACTGTTGGTTTTGGTGGCAGAAATGACTGACAGTCGACTCTTCAGAACTGACGTTTCTGCCAACTTCAGTCATGTGACACAAAAACTAGACCGAATATCGAAATCCTGCCCGATCAAATTTAGATATCGTGCCCTAGTTTAAGAATCAGTGGTCAGTTGCCAGCTCCCAATGTAAATGGCGGAGTAGATAGCTTATGAAAATGGCTGCATTTCCAACTTAAAAAGGCTCGTGACCTTGACCTTGACCTTGGATCGGGTCATACTACATACCTTTGTGCATCACTCATCGACCTCTATCTACATGCCAAATTCCACTGAAATCGAAGAAACTTTTTGTGGACGGACGGACGTATGGACGAACGGACGTTTGAGACCGGCTTTATTAGGTCGAATCTGTGTAAGACAAACACTGAGTGGAAGCCAGCTCATTCAGACTCATCTGAAAAAATGATGATTAAAATGGTGGTGGTGATGGTGAAGATAAAGCCAATGATAATAATTATATGATAAGAATGAAGTGGACTAACTAGTCTGGCTGGGAGATCTTCGTGACATGGAAGCGGGTGGAGGAGGCATATGTCGCTGGCTCATCATCATTCCACTCTGGTTCACCATACCGCCGACGCTGCTACTGCCCATCACTGACTGCCCTGCAGACGAGCTACTCCCTGCTGCCGTCATAATAGGCTGCTGCTGCTGCTGAGCCGACGACGACATCATCGACTGGTGCTGTGACATCATCGGTTGATGTGATGACATCATCGCTTGTTGCTGTGACATCATCTGTTGTTGTGGTTGCTGCTGCGGCTGTTGTCCGGGATACATTGCATGTGATGGCTGCTGACTTGATGCAGGAGCTCCAGGCTGTTGCATACTGTATGATGACGGCAGGTTCGGCTGACCAGGCATGTGTACTGAACAAACACATCCACTGACATACAATACATACAAGCGACTGATTGTTACACTGTGCACATTGATCAAATGCTCAAACAGGCTGAGTGCCAGTAGCTCATGTGATGGTTACCGTCAATGCTCGAGTTTTCTTCAGTGCTTTGACCCTGCTGGTTGACAAGATCATGTAGCCCAGTGGTCAAAGAACTCGGGCGCCATGTGTAGTAGAGCATGACGCACTCAGTGGCCGTGTTTCGAACCTCAGCTCGGGCGCATCTGCCTACCAAAGAATTATTTCTAATAATTCCTACGCACATGATGAACAGGGAGATAATCCTGGGCAGGAAACAGAGGGTTCAATGGTGTCCTCTATAAACTGTGACTTTTGCTGATGTGAGCTAAAGCAGATAGATGTGGCAAGTCCACTGGCTGGTGCTAAATAAGCACCAGTCAGGTGTCTGGCACTGAATAAGCGCCAGTCAGGGCTTAGCCAGACAGTAGGCCACGCCTAGAGGGTGGGGGGCCTTATAGAAATACTTGATAAGCTGTTCACTCTTGCTTAACCCTCCTTCACCCTACATGTCACGCATACACTCGCAAACTCCAACAAATTCCCTTCCTCTCCTCGGCCAGTGCATTGGACCTACAAAAGGTCTCAGCACTGGGGTCGAGAGTAGGCTGGGCCCCTGCCGGTGCCCGCAATAACAAACAAACGACCCTGCTGGTTCGGTGACAAGACACTGAAGACAGGGATCCAGCCTATAAAATTTGCTCTTAGTGTTATCCCAAAGGGCTTCTTCTGCGACACCTCGTCTAATGTCGTGTAACTATGGATACAAGGCCAGTGAAACAAAAACTGAGAACTAACACAAGCTCATCATGGTTTAACAGTGATTTTCAGGTGAATGTCAGCTAACTTCTACTTTGCAAGTAAAATCTGTACAGTAATTTCAACGTAGTTAACTACCTACCCCTCGGTAGGTGGCTCGGTAGACAAGTGGTTAGGGCATTGGAATAGCAACAAAATGGTTTGGAGTAGTAGTAGTGGCAGTCATAGTACTAGTAGTAGTAGCAGCAGCAGCAGCAGTAGTAGTAGTAATGGAAAAGTAACAAATGTTGGAGGCAATACATAACATTTAACCAATCACACCCTCACACTGTATATGGGTCTGTTTGTTCTAAGCCCAAGACTGTTGCATTGACATAATATTTACGACTATTCATCTTTATTGAAAAACCAACATTGACATACTTTGACAAAGTTTGTATTGTAACAGGATGGGATATAACCCACAGTTTCTCACTCCATAAAATTCTCGATTTTCCTGGATAAGAGTTCCACAAACATTGCGTGGAAAGGAGGCCAGTTAATCAAGAAGCAACAGCGGTATTCACACAGAGTTCAAATGAAACGATTAATTAGCAAACCCCAGCACTGACCTTCAGTGCTCTGATGCTGTTGGTTGGGTCACAGGAAGGGCAAGTGGTCTCTTAAAAAATCCGGCTCTAAACATTCCAAAGGTTCCCTTTTATGAGACCCAGCGTAATTCTGGTGGCATTAAACAAAAATAAAAAGTAGCAGTAGTAGAGGAGTTAGTGTTACGAAGCACTCATACCTTGTGACATCATGTTCTGCGGCATACCACCTCCGCTACTCGGAGCATTCCAGCCGTACATGTTGTTCATTGATGATGACTGATGCGGAGGCTGTGCAGGCGCCATAGAGCCTCCGTATCCATATGGCATTGGCTGCTGAGTAGCAGACATTTGAGGCTGTCCAGGTGACGGTCCAATATTTGATGGGGTTGGCATTCTGGGAGTGGTGGCTCCCAGATGCTGGCCAGCTAACTGACTAGCTGCGGCAGCAGACGAGGGCTGACCAGGACCCATCTGGCCACTGCTTGTTGGACCACCCATGAACTGGTTACCAGGTCGACCACCATGCATGCTTCCTGCACTAGGCTGCCCACCGACAGATCCACTGGAAAGTGTGCCTCCAGCAACCATGTTACTCTGCATCTGGGTGACTGGACTACCCATCATTGGTGCTGGTGCCATATTCATGCCACCGGGCCCTGGCAATGAACCACTGCTACCTTGAACCGGAGCACCAGTCATCTGACCAACTGGGCCAACCGCACCCTGACCCATCCCAGGGCCATTACCGACATTTCCACCGCCGCTCGGCATTCCCTGGCCATCAGTCATTTCATTTGGAACTGTCTGCATCACGATGCCAGAGCCTGGAAGCTGCATGTGCTGCTGTGGTTGAGGCATCCCAGGATATGTTCCCATCTGGTTTGGCATGCTGCTTCCACTGGCTGGTACCTGCATACTGGTGCTAGACGACGGTGGAACCTGACTTGCCACGCTTGAGCCAGACGACATGTAAGAACCACCAACAGGAACCTGGATTAACACTGTCGAAACAGTCGTTGACTGACTGGCAGATGAAGATATACTCACTTGACTTCCAGTCGGAGAACCAACAGGTACGGAACTATTCATTCCAGAAACTGCACCTCCCATACTGGTCATAGGTCCACTCGCATTAGCTGTCATCATCGATGAACCATTTGGCTGCTGCATCTGACCAGCCATGCTTAGCCCCCCACCAGGCATGAAGCCACTCGATGCGCCCACAGGTCCTGTCATTCCGTGGCCTGATTGTGGCTGACTGCTAGTAATATTTGGACCACCAATACCCTGATGGCTGCCCATGTTTTGACCAACACTCATCTGGCCATCCACGGGAACCATGCCACCAACACCACTCCCAGCCGAACCACTTCCCATCATCATCTGATTGCTGCCAGCCGACATCTGGCCACTGTAACCACCCGGAACGCCAGGCATTGGAGCACTGTACCCAGCTGGGCACATCATTGGACCACCCATAGGCTGTGCTGGACCACCCATACCAGGTCCCATTGGCATGCCGGGCCTTGCGCTGAGTGGCATCTGACTGTTGGCTGCCAGAGGTGGGCTGCATGGCACGTGTCCACCTGACATCTGAGTCTGCATCGGAGCCTAAACAAATACACCATCTGCTCAAAACAAGGTGTGGCCACAACTGCCGACAAGGTATGGGGTCACAGCAATCCCAATCATTGGTCACTTAAATGGGTCAGTTGGGAGGGCAGTAAGGGACAATGGAAAGGAATGGAAAGATAGGTGGAAGCAAATAAAGGAAGCAGGAAAGATGAGCGTAAGGAAAGGAGGTAGTGGAGAGGCAAAGATGCGGAATGGAAAAGGTGAGATCTTTAATCAAGCTATAGATAGGTTGAAGTGACATTGCAGTAATCTATGGTCACGATATGATCTCCATGTTGTAGGGCATGATGTCGTACATTGCAAAGTTAATTGGTGATAATTTGTCACGTTATTTAAATAAAACTGAATCATTACATTTAAGAAAAGCTTACTGCTAGTACCAGATTGGCAATCAGACTGTAAGTGCTGCAAAATGTTTACATTGCATTGCCCTACAACATGGCGGCCAGAACATCCAGCATAGATAAAAATGTCGAAATTACGTAACTGTCAACCTATCTATAGATGAATTATAAGTCCTGAAAGCACACACAGACGGACAGTGTGGCATTCTCTGAAACCTTGTCTCAGAACTAGTCAATGAGTTTCACCTGCCAAAGGCAACCTCCATACCAATGTCAGATATCTAGCAACTTATGTTCTTGAGTTAGAAGCAGGCATGAAAAAGACATACAAAAAAATCATACGAGTCTTCTACCGGAACAACCGTTATCAAAACAGCAAGTTATATAAGAACAAGTTAAAATGACATCTTCAAAACAGCAAGTAGCCACTGCTGAACTACATGCCATTAAATAACAATCCACTCAACAAAGCCAATGGGTTCGATACAGCTCTTTGAGAAGACAGGTCAATGCTTCATTGCTACAGAACTCAAGCTACAAAGGTTACAAGCTGCAACGATTAAGCGGAATGCTGAAATAAATTTGTTAAAATTCTCACTGAAGCGGCATTTTGTGCATTCTGATTGCTGTCCGCAATTGTAGCCAAATACACAAGGTTACGATGTAACATCTGCTGATACCTGACAACACAAACATATATCCACTTTTAAACATGCCATTGTTCCACACAACTAGTTAAGTCCTTATACGTTTTTTAGTCCTCGCATGCACCTCCCAGAGATGGACAAGGGACAACTTTTCACAGCCCAACTGGATCCACCAGATTCTGGACCAAACCAAACCAAACCTGCTACACATTAAAGTTCAGAGATCAGACAAGTGGTGTGGTCAATTTATATAGTGTTACATAAAACTGTGCAACTCTTGAACTCTGACAACCCAATTATCATTGTGCACTGGTTGGACGTTAGGCAACACGTCACCTTCAAGCTGTGCATGACGGTGTATAAGTGCCTGCACGGCTTGGCACTGCAGTGACTCTCTGAGCTTTGTGTGCCAGTCACGGTCGTCGCCAACTCCGCTCTGCAAGCCGAGGACTTTTATACTTTCCTTGTTACAACATGTCAAACTACAGCCAACGCGTTTTCGTATGCCGGCCCTCACGCCTGGAACTTGCTGAAAATGTGTGGAAATGGCCATCTTCAAATGCTCTCTAAAGACGTTTTTATTCGAGCAGATTACACATTCAGCGCATTAGAGATGATTCTTTTCATTTAATGGGCTATACAAGTGTACTTTCTAATTCTAATTCTAAAGGGCTCTGTGTTACATCAGCACTGGACAGGCTATGCCTAATTTTAGGTAGTACCATTCCCATATAAAGATGTAAATTGCCAGAATCTTGTGTTATACAGTTGAGAGTTGTTTTTGCATTTTCAGGCCCATTTAGCAGCAAAATTTCTCATGCCTGATATTCAGTCATAAAAACTAATGAATGGCTTATCTTATTGTATTAACAATCACTGGGTAACCCATTCTAGTGCACGTTGCCTATGCATATCTATTACAGTAAATTTTTCATTGACCTCTGACTTCTAGATATCATCACCAGTAACAAGTGTCATGAGATGAAAAATTTCAATTGAAAAATGAACATTTTTACCCAACTCAAATTCCAATCCACACTTTCTGTTTGTGAGTAATAAGCTTTTTGTGTACCTGAGTTTTGTCAGTTGACCTAGACTTCTAACACAAATGTCACAACAACATTCACACACGCCTTCAGACACTTTGTTGCCAAAAATGAACTCTATAACGTTCTGAGTTATAAACTATCTTACGTCTGACCACCATGTGGTCCTGTGAGCAAAGACTTATAGTAAAGCACACTTAAGTAATGTGTAGTGCAGTGTTACGTGTCTGTGTGGCCCATCACTGAATATGGCTTGTGGCCCCAAGCTTTGTACTGTAAAACTGTAGTGTAAATATGCATAGCTTCATATGCTAAATTTTCCATAAATATCGCTCGCAGCCCTGCATAAGCCCTCCGCAACTGTGGGTGCAGCGGGACCTAAACAAAGCAGTGGAAATGTAAAACAAAACTTACTGTATCACTTCTTGTGCCTTTCCTTTATTCTGGTAGTCAATAATTGCCTGAATGAACTGATTATTTTCATCAAGCATCTGTCACAGATACAGACCGCTTATCAACAATTACTGCTAACATGAAAATGTACGGCTTCCGCATTAGTTTTAGAATATAATTTTATAATAAATCAATAAAAATATACACTGCCATAACAAGATGTTTGAGTCCGGTCTGCCTAAAAATTTAAATCCAGAAAATCCATGAAATCCACAAAAGCTACGAAATCCAAGTGCCTAAATATCAAAATACACCTAAGAAATACGAAATCCACTAGCTAAAAATCGAAATAGATTTGTGGATTTCATGGAATTAGATTTTTACGCAGACCCTTGGAGTCACCACAGGGGCACCGTACAACAACCTCAACAACACTTGCACAGAAGTGTATTTTAAGCACAGTGTCTCTTCACACGGCCAGCCGTTTGTTGTCCTCCGATGAATATCTATTCATACAGCCAGTTGAAAATAATTACGGCAATTATATAAACCGTGCGCACGCACGGTCTATAAGCGCGTGTAACGTGTTGTTGACCGTGCGCATGCTTTCTTTCTTTCTTCTTCTTTCTGTTATGACCCAAAAAGACCTAGCCCCTTTTTCTTATATATACCCCACAAAAAACCCTCTTTCAATGAAAAAGTATGAACTATCGACTTGTCGCTGGTGTTTTCTGACCTGAGTACAGCTACATCAGCAAACGGGTAAAAAAATTCCTTTCATTCATGCAATACAACCTTTTTATGGGTGTCAAATATTACTGTTACTGTGTCGGTTAAGGTCAGTTTAGGTTGCTTTGTTAGCAGTAACAGTTTGGTGGAATTTAGTGTCTCCATCTCGTGACCGTCAGCAAAATATAACATGTATTAGTCACTACCGCCGGCCATTTGGTCGGTCTTTAAATTAGCTGTTCACAAGGCCGGCCGTGTGAATAGCATCGGTCTATTTTAAGCGTGGCAGGTGATACTGATCCAGTCACCGTAAACATAGTCAACAGGCTATTGTTCCGGCCGCCGGAAACATAGCTGCAACTGCGGCAAACGCTATTCCTACGGTCCCCGTAATAATAGACACAACGCTATTTATCTGGCAACCGGAACACAAATGCGCGTTTTGTTCGTCCGGTCGCCGTAAACATAGCAATACATAGCTAACCGGCTATTGTTCTGGCAGCCGGAAATATAACTGCCAGGAGTTTCAGCCAGTGAGGCCACACAAGGTGAGTTATTTCATGTGATTTGTTATGCATTAATTAACTGAATGCATGAACCATTCATAATTCATCCAACACCACCTGCCATTAACGTAATACATTAATTGTATATTGCCTCGTTTTCGTTCGACCGGATGAATAGCCGAATGGCTAGAGTTTCGGTAACCGGATATATAGCGCATAAGCAATTGTTCCGGTGACCGGATGAACAGTCACCGCGTTTAAGCGTGACGTTCATGCAACTACCACAGATTGGTTGGTTGGGAAATTAATGTCCCCTTTCAGCACAAAAATAGGCTATAGCGGGGACAAGGTCTTGCGTAGAGATTTAGTCGCTGCGCAACTAACACAACAGCAACAGCTTACGTGTAGGCTAGCTATACATTAATTGGGGCCGGGGGTAAAATGCGGATGTGCGGATCTGCGGATGTTGTAACGGGTAATTTGCGGAGCAAAGCTGTGGGGAAAATCTGCGGGTGTAACGGGTAATTTGCGGATCCAAAACTGTGGATCCAAAACTGCAGATACTACATTGATCGAAAGTTTTACGTAAGTTCAGCGTAAGGTTTTCTTCAGATGTTCCTAAGTCAGACCGTATCCTAAGTTTTTCATAAGTTTGTCCTAAGATTTTTTGTGGCAATGACAGTTACATTTAAAAAAATGAACGGGCTTTTCGCGTCATTGATTAGACATCAGTATTTTGCGGATGTGCGGATGTTAAACAGGGTAATTTGCGAATGTTTATCCGCAGCAACATCCGCAAATTACCCGTTACAACATCCGCACATCCGCATTTTACCCCCGGCCATAAATTGGCGCTATGGAGTAGACGATATGCTATACATGCAACCTTCTGAATAGACGTCTGATTAGGAGGAACTTTTCCTCTCTGACTCATAGGCACGAATGCTAACGACATGACTGATGTCTGAAATGACGACTACGATGTAAAACTTCAACTGAAATATATCTAATCATAAACGAAAAAATTGAGCAACAATAACAAGTTTACAACACACAAGTAAAACATAGATCCGGTAAAGCACAAATCATAACGTAACGTAGTCCTACAATATTCCGAAAAGCGTGGAAACCACATTGTAATTGTAAGTCTCACTAGTAGGAGACTCCAACCAGAGAGGTCTAGCGCTTAGCGGATCAGTCCGTGAAGAAGCCCATCTCTTGGTCTTTCTTAACTAATACAAACCATTTTAAAGGTGTTGATTCTGGTAGCTAGAACTATCTGCTGATCCAGCATATTATTCCACCCATTGACCATGAACTCTGTTGGTGAAAAATGTTTCCAACAGTCCAGAGTAGACCTGGGAGTCGCCGCCGTTAAGTCGACTTAGTCGACTTGGCCGCTCCAAGTCAAGTCACGTTGTTTCAGTTCGACGACACCGCCAAAATTTTCAACTCAAGTCGCAGCCGAATTTTAGGACAAAAGTCACGACTTACGGTCAAAATACAGTGTGAACTTGCAATAGGCAGCATGCATCACGTAGTCATACTGGTTAAACTAGTTATTTCACTGTTTACATCAAAAAAGCACTAAAATGCTATACAAGTATGCAGTATGCACTGGTTTGCATTTGGGCTTCTCAGCTCAGCTATCGCCGAGAGAACCGCGCGACGACGTGGCTCAGCTCATGCTAAATATTCCGTGTCGCATCACATGATAATCAAACAATTCCTTCTACTCGGCCTGTAGCTGCAATTCAGTAGGCTATTAACAGATCTCGACGGTAGATGTCATCAACAGTTGTCGACGACGGTCGAAAAGTATGGCATTCACTGGCGAACTAAGTTGACAGTGCCTGAGACTATGAGCCGTTCCAGAGATGGTTGGTGCCCACCAAAATTTAAATGGTCCACGTGACCTAACCACGCCCCTTTCATGGATGGTTTTTCCTCCGTAGGCTGGAACTTGCCACACACCTAATTTGTACTTGAAGTCTCTAGCTTAAGCCGTTCCAGAGACATTTTAGAGGGGACTATAAATTTAAAATGGATTACGTGACGTAACCACGAACATTTCAGGGACGGTTTCTTATTTATAGCTGGGACGTGCTATGTTTAACCCATATACCAAATTTGGAGTGTCTACGACTACCTGCAACGAAGATGTGAAAAGCAACGCCAAAAAATGTTAAAAATCTCGTTTTGAGTCACCCTTTGGGGGACCTAGGGGTAACGTAAATGCTTCGTCTATGGCTCGTTGGAAAGCGCGTGGCCAACTTCCTATTAGTGCTAATTGAACTTTTGTCGCTAGCTATTACGGTTGAGGCACTATCACGGCTTGTACGGTAGTACAAGCTGTTGTAAAAGCGAATAGCCAAAGTAATTGGGAAAGGCCACATTTGACCCCCTGGAGCACCGAAACCCCTGAACGGATTTCGATAAAACTTGGAATGTATAATCGGGTCGCGGATATGGCCACACATGCAAATCCATGTGGCGCTGCGACAACGTGGGTGGTCGGAACGAACACGTGAAAAAAACACATGTTGTGGTTTCTTAGGTATGCCTTTTTAAATTTTTTTGCTTTGTTCTTCGGCTCGCGCCGAGCCCGCACAAGTGGATCGATTTTGACGATCTATACGTCATGCGACGTGTTTCCGCCCAAGGATGTGCCTTTTGGGGTCGCGTTCATACTGCTCCCCATTTTGGGGTAAATACCCCCAAACAACTATTTTTGGGGGCGTCAATAGGCATTTTCAAGCTTAACGCCCCAAAATATTAAAATTTGCATACTATCGAAATTACTGCGCCGATTACAACCAAATTCTGCACAGTCACAAAGACCGCCAAATACTCTTTGTGGGTGGTCCCAACACGCGTAAAAGAAATCGAAGATGGCGGACGGCCGCCATCTTCAAAATGGAGAATTGCTATATCTCCAGAACGTTTTTACATTTAGGCTATGACAGGCCGCTGACTAAAATAAATGTGATCGCTATAGCTTCCGTGCGTTGAATTTGCTTATAAAATTTTGATATTTGCTGTTTTGCAACGGCGGCTTTTACAATGAAGACAAACTGAAGCCAGAGCGGATATTGGTCGAAATCGTTGTGTTCGAAAGGGCGGAGGCGTGTTAGAGGGGGTGGGAGTGGGTCACTTTCAGCGCACATTTCAGGAGGAAAGGGGCGTCCAAGTCGCCGACTTAAGTCACGAAAACTGTAAGCCAAGTCGAGTCATGAGGTGGTGACTTAGTCGATTTTCAAGTCGTTTTGGTGCAAGTCAAGTCGTGAACGCAAACCCAAGTGACTCCCAGGTTTAGTCCAGAGTGAAAGAAGATCAGATATCACAGAGGGATTGGGCGACGCGCTATATCTATTAAAATTTTGTCAACTGTTGCACAACTGTACAGATAATTTCAAAAAAAAGGCTTACAATAGATGAATGAAAATTAAAGACCACTCAAAGTTATCGGAAATGGTGCGATTCAAGAGGCCATAAATAATCACTTCCTGTAAAAGTGAAAATATCTAGGAAATAGTGCAGGATAGAGACGTTGTTACGACAGAGCACTAACAGGAAGTGATTATGGCAATAATCACTTCCTTTTCCGGACTTTTCGTAGTTTCATTATCATTTATATTCACTTTGGTTTTTAATTACCGGTACCTCTATTTTAGCAGTAGCGTATCTTTTTATGTACTTTTTATTCGCGAGGCGAATATTGAAATTACTTTAGGGCACAATTTGGCGGTGTTCACGCGCTCGGCTATAACTCCACCAAAAGTGAACTGGATTTGGATGAAATATGGAGCACTGAGTAGATTGCTGTGGGCTGGCCGAGGCAGGTTTTGGGCGCGATCAGCGCAGTAGCGACACCTTGGGAGCCAGCCGAAATCTTTTGTCGAGTAATCACTAATCAAAGCACGATTTCACCGATTGTCGGTAAAATTTCACGACATTTGGACACAAAACGTCGAGCGGTGTCGTGATGAAAACTTTCGGAACAGAATTTTAAAAAATTTATAGCAAGGGGTCTTTTTCCAAACGTAGATGCCCCCTATTGTTACCGATCGAGTAGCACGGTCTGTCGGTCTGTCTGTCGGTCTGTCACAACGGCTGAAGCGATCGAGATGCCATTTACGTCGAGGCCTCGGGTGGATCCAGGGAAACACCTATTACGGGTCTGCCTAAAAATCGAAATCCACGAAATCCACTCAAATGCGACCTTGGCTAAATATCGAAATCCACAATTTCGATGTTTAGGCATGTGGATTCGTACAGGCGCCTAAGTGCTGTAGTCCACAACACTTATGCCTGTACGAAATCCACATGCCTAAACATCGAAATCCACAACACATAGGCCTGCACGAGATCCACGAAGTCCACAAGCTGCTGTGGTAATTTGCGGCAAACGACGCCGGCATCACTTTCAAGCGCGAACGCGACCGATCGACTCCATTGCGACAACGTCCCGAAACCGTTGAGTCGGCGCCTGTTTCTCATTGCATGTGCGCAGAGCTGCCACGAGAGTAGACTTGCAAGAAACGTAACTGCCTTACAACTACACGCCGCCTTTTAATCCTCGCTCCATACG
>Ga0209780_1001956_pt1 | contig 14207 bp, 13 predicted proteins | sample WorMetexBAHAMAS2_FD_187384 | JGI IMG/M metagenome (GOLD analysis project Ga0209780, IMG submission 187384) | Marine gutless worms symbiont microbial communities from Max Planck institute for Marine Microbiology, Germany - Inanidrilus exumae... | ecosystem: Host-associated > Annelida > Digestive... | reverse complement strand
GTTTTGCGCGTGTTGGGACCACCCACGAAGAGTATTTGGTGTTCTTTGTGACTGTGCAAAATTTGGTTGTAATCGGTGCAGTAATTTCGATAGTATGCAAATTTTAATATTTTGCACGTTAAGCTTGAAAATGCCTATTCACGCCCAAAAATTAGGTTATTTTGGGGATTTTACCCCCAAAATGGGGAGCAATATGAAGAAGACCCCCAAAAGGCACATTCTTGGGCGGAAACACGTCGTATGACGTATAGATCGTCAAAATCGGTCCACGTGTGCGGGCTGGGCGGGAGCCGAAGAATAAAGCAAAAAAAATTTTTTAAGGTATACCTAAGAAACCACAACACGTGTTTTTTCACGTGTTCGCCCACGTTGTCGCAGCGCCACATAGATTTGCATGTGTGGTCATACCCGCCATTCCAAGTTTCATAGAAATCCGTTCAGGGGTTTCGGAGCCCCAGGGGGTCAACATTTGGCCTTTCCCATTACTTTGGCTACCGTACAAGCTGTGATGGGTTCCTTTAGGCAATGTTAAGTAGTTAGTGTATGCGAGTTGTGCGTCACGATTGATTTCAACAGATCCACTTCGTAGTGTTTCACAAAGCCTATCAAAGGATATTTTCGACTGAATATTGTTACGTGTACTAAGCCGCATTCATACCGCAGACACTGAAGTTAGTATCAGGAATATGCTGTGGCAACCCTGCTTCAACCATTCATCATTAGTTGGCTTTATAGGCCTAAAGGGGTTTAGTTCATGAATAGAACAATGAATATCTTCTATCTTCGTCAGAGCAAATAATTCAATAAACAAACAATATTGTATCACGTATATACCTACATTTCAGGCGTATTAAAAGGATTTAGCATAAAGTTGTGTACAAAATATGCATGATGTACAGGATATATTTCAATAATCCGACAACAGCGGTTTGTCGATGTTTTGGCAATAGACCATGGCTACAGCGGAGCATTCTTATGACAAATGGCTGGAAAAAACGAAAGAGAAATATCCAAGCCACTGTCGAGGTGGAAGACTGGAGAGGTTTGCGGAAGCTATGAAGTCAAATTCGGCATTTCAGTCTATCTACTGCAGTTACCCTGATCGCCAACTTGCATCTAGGCCTAGTGACGACGTGGATGAGGTAGACGCGAAGCCAACTAGCAGTTCTAGTCCTACGACGGAGCCAAGCCCAGAACAGAAAGTCCAATTATTGCATGTACTGTTCGAGGCAGCGAGAAAAGGTTGCTGTGTGGCATTGAAAGAAGACATGTTTGACACCAATATTATTGATGTGAACCTGACGGACGAATTTGGCATCACGGCACTGCATGTTGCAGTCGAAAACTGCCATTACGAAGACGTAAAATTTCTGCTGGGAGTCGGAGCAGAGATCAAAGCTGACAATCAAGGTTTAACGCCATTACATACTGCCGCGTCATCCACCAAACCCAATCCGAACATCGCCACAGCCTTAATCGGACACGTCATGAAAAACAAGGCGTTGAGCCTAATAAACGCGCAAATTTCTGAAACCGGCAACGAGGAATCAACAGAAGGCAATACGGCACTTCATTGTGCCGCAGATAACAAATATATTTCACGTGAATTCATCGAGGCACTGGAAACGCACAACATTCTGGATCCCAGCGTTAAGAATAATAATCGTAGAACCGCGTTCCATGTGGCCGCCAGAGCTGAAAATGCCGATGTAATTGTCTCCATGCTGGAAGTGTTTACTCCGGCTAAGACCGGGTGGGAAATGGCAAGCATCGAGACTGAAACACATCCAACACTGTTAGAAATTTGTGCCAAGAAAGGCGATGCAGCCGCCGTGGCGCTATTGATTAAATACGGTGCAAACGTGTCTCAGAACATCTTCTTTGATCTAATCGACGAATCGGTAAATAATCCAACGAAGACTGACAAGTTAATTGGCGTCTACCGCACGTTAACCGAACATTGCGTACTTTGGAAGTGGTTGACCGAAATGTCGAACAAACCAACAGCTTCAAGTCAACATTATCCGAGGCATGGAACTGAGCCAAAAGCGTTCGCAGAAAAACAACGCGAAATCATGCTAGACTTATTAACTAAGTCTAATGAAGGAAATGGAGGCAGGAATGTTTTAGAACACGCGATTGTAAAAGGCGACAGACTGTTTCTAAACGAAATTGTAAACACACTAAATGTTTTCAGAATGACCAATTATGTTTCAAATTCACCCGAAGGTGAATCAAAAACTGCGAAGTACGATGTGACATACGATATCACCGGTTTTCTCAACTCGCGACCATGTAGGCCTATGACCTCCTTCACAATCATGTGCTGTAGGAAACCAACTGCAGTTGGACCAGCTCCAGCAAACGGAAATTCAACGCACAAACGGTGTTACCTTAGTTTGATCTCTGAGAACAAACATCTTTGGGAAAACACCGATATTTTACAATTGGAACCGTTTCATACGATCACGCAGCCAATGTGTTGGTTCGTGCAGCTCATTTACTTAGCGATGGCGGTGATACAGCTGATCCACGTGATTTTCTTCTCGGTCTATTTCTTCCCATCCTATTGCTCCTTGAAACAAAAACTGAATCCCGATATATTGGCTGAGTGCAACTTTTCAGTAATCCCGCCTGAACCTTCTGAAGTCAACGTTTCTGAACTTTATGCTATAGTGAATTCACTTTGGCTGCTTTGGCCGACCGTCGTATGGATTGGTACAGTTACTGTAGTTCCATTTCTAGAGAGAAAATGGTTACAGATAATATACGGATATTTATCAGTACGATTACTGTACGCGCCCGTTCTGTGGGCTTGGTATATGGAAACTTTTGTGCAACACAAGTTGAACTTATCGCTGACGTCACTAGTCCATCTTTTTGGGTGGCTAGTCACTTTGTCATTTGTCATTTCCACCATGGAGAATGCCAGCATATTTTCTTTTCTTCTGAACGATTTCGTCGTGAAAGATATTGCATTCAATTTCGGTATTGTATTCGTTTTCGTACTCGTCAGTTTTTCGTCAGCTATTCATCTACTACGCGAGTCCGCACTGCTTGGTCAAAGCGACTATTATGATACAATGTACAACGTGTTCGCTTCTGCTCTGACCACCGGAGACTTTATGAGTGAAACAACTGAAAAATCCGCCGATGACGTAACTCGTTACCATTTACTTCGAGCAATGTTCGCCATATATCTATGCTGTGCTACGATTATCCTGCTCAACATACTGATTACGATGATGAATCATCGCTACGAAGAGGCCAGAAGGAAAGCACAAAAGGTCTGGAGATTCCGAAGTGTACGCTCATATTTATGCTTTGGATTTACTCTGACAAAGACAGTTAAAATTATGTGTAAATATTGGAAAATTACAACTCACAAATTATGGAAGTTAGTTGTGAACACAACGTACGATGAAGTGTCGATAGAAAACGCCAATGACGGTGATGAAGTTTTACTACATTTGAAGTATACAACTTAGCTTTACGAGAATACATGTACCTTGCTATCGAGAGTCCGTAATACTCGCCCGAAAGAAGAAGAAGGATAATAATACTAGAGGTTGAGGTTGTCAACTTGAATGATCCGGCGGAATTCAAGCAATAAATTCTGTATCTCTTTGCATGCAGTCTATGTGACAAAAACGTTACGGGACAGCTAGTGACATTCGTTCGTCGTTTCGGTGTAGAGAAACCTGAAATTGGCACTTTCTCAGATGCTTGATGCCTTTCAGGTCGATGCGTAAACTTTGCCGTAACCTGCGTCCACTTTTAGCTTGTTCCTAGCACTACCCGACAGACACTGACACCGCTCTTTTCGCCCGCGTAATGTCATCGCTGTCTACGTCGTTTACTTCAAACTTAATTACTTTAGATTAAGCTTCCACAGTCGCATGTTTAAAAAACTAAAACGATTTTTGTCGATTTAGTACTCCCTTGCACGCGAAGTTGCCAAAGCTCCCGCCTCCAAAGCATTCCCAAGTCTCGCCCGCGTCACCCGCGTCGCCTGATGTCTTTAGCATGACCCGACTATAGTGACTTTGTTGAGTGAATTAAGCAGCTTATTACTGCTCCGGTGAGATATCGAACATATGGACAAAGCTGACTTTTGCTCAATCATTTGGGACTTCATTGTTTATTCACACACAAAATACAATGCTAGCAGCATTACAAAATCGAATGCACAGCTTAGAAAGACATCAACGCCGTCACGACTTCGTGAACACCGTCTGAAATGCCCGTGACGGTGTAGGTTCCGTGTTCGCTGTGACGGTGTTGTGAAAGCATTGTGAAACGGCAGTACTGCAACCGGTTTTACAGGAAATCTAAAGTCTGAATGTAGTGCACTGTACAGCACATAACTCAATAAATGTTCTACACAAAATGCGTGACGGTGTTGAGCTGCATTTTATACCTGCCGCAGATGACGAACAAACTACGATTTTTCCCAAAAAGCTCGTAAAAACAACAACTCAATCTTACAACCAGTTTGACGTCACCGTAAATGTTAACAATATGAGCAAAAAAAATCGAGGACGTCATCGTCATACAACTTTAACGAACAAATAAGTTCGTAATTGTTTCACTTACATGATACTTGATGGCCAATGAGCATGACACAGTCAACAAAAGCATCGGTAATTTCTGTAGAACTTGTAAAATTTAAATGAATATTGACCGAGCAGGTCGGGACACGTCATGGTCTCCCACGTGGCCGTTTCCCGCGTGGGCGCTACATGCGCAGCTGTTTCCATCAAAAGCCACAAAGCGTAGACATAATTCTTATGGCAAACGCAAGTAATGTCAATTCACCTGGCTATTGATTCTCTTCGCCCCTTCCATTACCCTCCCTCGTCCCCATCCGTCGTTACGCGAACCGCCAAGCATTAGCTTACTGCAGTCAAATTGCACTACGTTTTCACTTGCCTTACTTATTTAATGTATGCGATCATGTGACCTGACATCATGTTATGGGTAAACGGCGGCAGAATTTGTTAAAACTGTCAAGGGAAGGGAATTTCTGGTAGTTAGCATAGGCCTAATGACACCAACCACGAAATTACACGTTCAACAGCACGTGTCATTGGGTCGACGCATTGTGAATGGTAAAACATCGCATCTGTAGGCTAGAGCCGAGAAACGGCCACGTGGGAAGCGGCCACATGGTAAACGGCCATGCACGGGACCTGCACTGTACCAGTAGGCCTAGTGACCAATTTAATTACTGATGCAATTACTGATGTAATTACTGATGTACCTAAATTGTGTTGCAAGCGCCGCTAAACTCGAACCAACCGTCAAAGTACGAATAACTGTACCAAGGCTATCATAATAATGCCAACAATCGCTACTCACATCGCAAATATCGATACTCGATTTGCACCAGCTGTCCGGCGATAACCGCGATACTCACACATTCACTGTACCTCAGCACCAAACTCACAGACGTTCACAAACAACACAGAGCTTCAACCCAGCTCTATACTCAAAACAACCTCGACAACTCAAAATACATAAAATACACTCAATACCCCGCCTCTGGGTTTCTCATTAAATCTCAGCGTATTATATGGACCAAAGACAAGTTTTCGCGGCTTGTAAAACTAAGAACAGCTCAGATTGGTCAAGTCAAATATACAACTCGCAGATTTGGAAGAATTCCAATATTGGGTTACCGGCTGACCTACAAACAATTGGGTGGACACTTATTGGCCTTGCAGCCAACTTCTCGTGGAGCGATACGAAAGCCTAGATATTCGACACGGTTTACGTATGGCCTACTAAACCAATACAGAATAAATGCTGCAGTGTATCCACTGTTACAATAGCTCGCAGCAGCACATATTATGAATCCACACAATACATAAATCATGCATGCAAAGAGTAACATCATGTATTACATTACATTCGGTACTCATTTAATTTTTGTATTATTGTATTAGACTTTCCTAGGGCAGTAACTGTTACAGCATGTCGTGCCTTTCTGTCCCGCTCACTTTTATTATAGGCTCGAAGAGCCTATAGGCCTAATGGAAAATCTCTACGGGAAAAAAACGGAATTCACGCGTTCGGCTATAACTGGAGCTATCTGGCTTCCGACATGGAAGATAAGCAAACTGAATTGGAAACTGAAAGTAAGTAACACGGCAGATAATGCTGGCATCACTCAGTGCAGGCACGTGACACTAGGTATCGTCGAATGCAGGAACTAAACAGCTTGTGCGTCTTCAAATAAGTAAACAATTGTGTCACGTGTCGAGTACGCCGATGGGAAACGCTCTCCTTTAGCCTATATTGCCGTTTGTCCCCAGATACACTGCAACCCGTCTATTTGTTGTACTGTTCACTCTCTACATGCTTATTATCATTATTATTATTGCATGATTGTACATGAAGTACATACATTGTAAAAAACCTAGAATTAACACAAATCGTTACACATACTCTGATTTAGTACATCAATGTCTCTGACAGTAAAATCACAACATCGTACAGCCAAAATATTGCACTTCAGCACAAGCAGTTCAAGCACATCTAGAGCATTACAATATGATTCCTCTTTATTTGAGCAAATAAATGACGAATATGTCTGCAAGCAGACGATGCAGTTTCAGCTACAGGTAATGTACCGGTAGCAGATGCAACAGCAGCAACCATAGCGGTGATGATGGCCGACAGCATCCGCACCGGACACAGCATTAAGGTGAGTTCAGACAAGACGCGCGGAACGGCACAGCGCCTCGCGGAAAATCAGATTTTGCTGTCATTTTCCGCATCACGTCCGTCTGAAGGCCCCTTTAAGCACATCATTTGTATTAACTACATCATTAACAGTTTTAAAGTACCATAGTTTTTTATTCAATCGGCCCAGACCGCAGCATTCAGAAAACGATCATGGTTTTTGTCAATTTGTAAAATATGCGCAGACGAAACGCCTTATGTTCACACGAATTTACATCATTCTTTCGCCGCCTCGGTTTAACTTCGAAGCAAGTAACAACACTGACAGACAGGTTTCCGACAAAGGAACATCAATCATTCACAGAACACTCAACATCAACGTTATCAACACAAAAACACTGCTTTTTACGAATTTTCCTTGCTGCATTGATAGTCGCTACATAGAAGTGGACGGCCTTTCCGACAACAGCAGTATTCGTACCGTACGAGCTGATTTGGGAAACTCGCTTGGTCGTTGCTGTCAGGGGCGGTGCCACGATTAAAAAGTGGGGGGGGGACAAATTCTGCGATCGGAGCGAATTATTCCCAAATTATGTCCCCCTGTACGCTTGGGCTCTAAAAGTGGGGGGTCATGTCCCCCAGCCATGAGTGGACCTTGCAATAGCTTTGGCTATTTAGGCCACTATAAAAAAACTATAGATTAGATTAGATTAGCTCCTATAGGAGCGCCGCCCATGGTTGCTGTTGCTGATGTTGAGACTTTTGCTGCGGAGTAGTACCACGTCAGGTGCGCTTGTTAGGCCTACCTCGACGTGCGACTGTAACATACGGTCGAACCGGGTCGGTCGTCTGCATCGGTGTCACATTCGCTGCCGTCATCTCCAGATAACACCGCGAATCTGTTGAGATACGGTGTGGAAGATAGCGTGGCCCAGTTCGTGATAACTGTAGTTGCAGCTATGGTTTGACTGGAGATGCGATTGCTCTTTCGAACGTATTTTCTGTTAAGGCCACAGTCACGGAAATTTTGTGTGCACGCTGCGAGCTAGAAGAGCTGCCAGCCTCAGTCGTACAAGCCAGCCTGGTATTATTGATATTACGAGCTGTGACGCTGGTTGCGTTAATAGGAATAACCATATATGGGATGAGACATATGTGAAGGCTGTGACTGCCTATACTCCTGTTGCCAATCGTGTATCTCACCATTAATGGCCGCCATAATGGCAGTGCGAAACCATAGTCCATCATCTTCACGTCCAGACTCCACAGTAGACTACAGAATAGTACAAGATCTGACACAACAACAAAAACCATTTTCCAATTCAGGTTTTATTGCATTCAACTGTAGCTGTTAACATACATTATTTAAACTAAAAATGTTCAGCAAACAAAACAATATTGAATGCTTGAAATTAGCAGTAAGTGACAACTGGTAGATTCATATGTGATAGAAGATACCGAAACTGACGGTCACAAAATTGGTGCTAGATGACAAGCATCGCAGTAAACACCATGACGTCGGGCCGACGTCAACGTCGGGCCAATGAGGCGCGGCGTCGGCCCGACCTCTGGACAAAGACGTCACTGCAGCATCGGCCCTACGTACGGCCGACATAGGTGCGATACGTTGGACCTATGTCGGCCCGCAAATGGGCCGACGAGCAAATGACGTCGCCTTGACGTCGCAGTGACGTATCGACATGCCTATATTTTACCCATGCAAGGTTTAGCAGCTGCTGACCTTCTAGATCGAGGTCATTGCCACAAGGGGTCCCTCGATTTAGCCGTGTGGTCACGGTGGCTTTAGACCTGAGCGTCGCCCAATATTTTTCATACTGGTGGTCTATTCAAGCAAGCAACGTATGGGGTCTATGTCCTCAGACATTATGTTAGTCACGCTCAGGCACGTGGGTTGACATAAACCAAAGTGCTAAACATAACACGATTGTTTTCAAAATCAACTGTTTCAATTCACCCCGCTGTATTGTATATCTCAGATATTTTCAGTAAAGATCGGATTGCAGTTTACACACCTAGCAGCAGCTATTGTCCCCATTTTGCACACTATTCACCAGTGTACCAGCCGCCAGCAGATAACAGTTGTGATAATATAATAATACAATATGTTAAGACAATACACAATTATGATAGACACTAAAGCTGACAATAACCATTTTGCTAGTGTTGTTGTTATCGACAATGAAGTCATCCCATCGGACACTGCTGTTTATTGCAACGGTGTATCGGATTTTGTTGTCTTTTTGCTGTAAAGAAACTCGCACCAAACCTGTCAGCTGGGCCAAACGGTTTGCCACCATTGTTGTTTAAGACATTACAAGATTATCTTGCGTACCCTATCGCTTTACTTTTCACTCAATTATTCTCAGTTGAAGTTGTGCCGCCTGAATGGAAGAATTCCATCATAACCCCGGATTTTTAAAAAGGGGCTGCTTCTGATGCAACCAATTTTCGACCTATCTCATTAACATGTGTTACCTCCAAAATAATGGAATGCGTTATTGTAACCAAAATATATAACCATCTCTTCAGTAATAATCTACAGCACTGTCATGTACATAGCATGGATTCGTTGATCCCACGCCACTAATCTCATGGAAGCAATAAACGACTGGACCTTGTCAGTGCAAGCCAAGCAAGCTGTCACAATAACATAATACATCGATTTTAGTCGTGCTTTTGACAGTGTATCTCATGACAAATTCTTCGTTCGTCTGTATGAATATTGCATACGTGGACATCAGCTTGGTTGGTTAAAAACGTTTTTTGGTCACCGTACACATCAAACCGAAATAATGGTGTTGCATTGTCGAGTGTTGCCAGTTTGCTTAGTGGTGTTATTCAGGGTAGCGGTATCGGCCCAGTGATGTTTATTGTGCTTATAGATCAACCTGCCAAGCTGCTCGAAAAACGTCATATTACAGCTAAACTATTCGCAGATGATCTCAAAATCTATTTGAAAATTATAAATACCGATGATGTAGCTCGACTGCAAGAGGCACTTGATCTGATAACCGAGTTGTCTTGCACATGGCAGTTAACAGTATCTGTTGCAAAGTGTAGTTTACTAAAATAATGTGGATTATGTCTTTGTTATAGCGGACTAGTACCTTGCTAGACAGTATTGACTACCGCCGAATACTTTCGTGATCTGGGTGCAACTAACGATTACATGCAGTTTGTCTATATCTCGACACATAAGCGAAATTACTTCAAAAGACCATTAGCGTGCAAACTGTCTATTACAGTCATTTACATCTGGCGATGAAAGTCTGCTAATTCGTGCATTTATGGTTTAGGCCCCATGTACGTCCAAGTTTTGAATATAATAGCGTCATTTATCTGGTCACATCATTCTAAACATGACATTGATTCCGTCGAGAAAGTGCACACGCACAAGCGATTCAATAAACGCCCAAAAAATGTAAAACACTTGCCATATTCTGAACGACTAGCTAAACTTGGACTCCCTACATTAAACTTCGCCGCCTGCATCTTGATTTGATATTTTGCTATAAAGTTATATTTGGTCTTGACCAAATATAACTTTATAGCAAAATATCAAATCAAGATGCAGGCGACGAAGTTTAATGTAGGGAGTCCAAGTTTAGCTAGTCAATCTCGATGATTTTGTCACACTTCGCACAGTCTCAACAACACGTGGGCATAGATACAAACTATATAAACCACAGTGCTCTTGCAGCGAACTATAATCGACAGATGTTTTCTTGTAGAGCGAATCCTAAATGTTTGGAATTCATTACCGCCGACTGTCAGTTTCTCATCCTTGGCAACATTCAATCGTACCATTGGTTGTGTGGATTTCTGCACCTTTCTGTGACACAGTTAGTTAGTCTATTAGTTAATTTAGTATACTCTCGATTGTTTTATTGTAGTCTATGTATATTGTATACCATTACTTGTGCACATGTATGTATATGGGCCTAGCAACTGTTGTTGTTTTAATTTTTCTTTTTTACTTGGGCCACTGTAAGTGCGAAGCCAGCCTTGTCGGTCCAATTCATGTGTTGTCAGTAGCACGTTTTCATGAAACTGTTGTTTGAACAAATAAAAATGATGATGATGAATCCGCTGTTCATTTTGAAAAACTACTTTGCATAAATTATGTGATACCTGTACAGTGACCAATAAAACCAAAAGCAAGTTGTGACAAGTCAGCACAGCGAATAAATTGGTAACTGGTGTTTGTCTCCCACAGTAATACGTCATCTAGGAGATGAATTTTTTTCAGCCAACTGATTAACATACTTTACCTTTGCTGGTACACGTGCACACAGTATCTGACAATCGCAGATGGACCACAAGATGCGCTGCGTCAATTGAGATGATTGATCTTTAATCGGAACTCATAGAGCTGCTTACAAGCAAAATATCAAAAGAAAACACATATCTCAAGTTATATGGTATTTGCATTAAACCCATTGTGAAATTCATATCCAGTTGGCCGCCAATTGTCGTATATAAATCACTAACCTTTCCTCAGGAGCCTTGAGCGTTTGGTTTTCACAAATGGTGTTCTGGCGAGCAGCGATTGGGCATACGGCCTTAAAGGAACCGCATTGCCATTTGCCGTTCGCATCTTGAGTTTTCAGGCAGACGAAGCAAAAGTTGCAGCCACATGACTTGCACTTCATGTGCTTGCAGGCGCCCATGTGTGTGATCAACAACCCACACTTGGGACATGCTCGCGTGTCCGGACAGCAGTCCACGCTCCCGATCTTTTTCGTTCCGCATTTTCTCAGTGTCTCCAATTCGCCCTCGGCTCCCTGTCGATTACAACACAGCCGATGCACCGAACCCCACCGTGTGTCTAGCGTTTCACAGCTAATGATTAGGCCTACTTACTGTTAGGCTTAGTATTTGTCGACAGCACGTTAACGTGTACCTCAATTTGGTATAATTGCAAGCTCAATATATGCATAAAGCTGATAGCAGAAACGACAGAACTGAACATAGTATGTATCTTATAATAATATCAAATAAGATGAAAGCTGCCACTTACCTACTAACTGTTTTCGGGCAGTTAAAAAACTCATCCCATTATAGGCTAGCGCTCCGCTCCGTGCTCGCCCCTGTCAGCAATTATCAAACACCTCCAGTTTCGGAATTGTACTTAATACACACTCCCTTGCCCTCCACTCTGGCTTAAAACACACCTGTTTTACCAGTGCTTCCCACCTTAGACGCTCTCTTGCTCCCTCATTGCCTCCACGTCCACAGACTATAATAGGCTACCCAAGGAATTCGTGTTTTTAAAAAATTTCTTTGTCGCTGTTTTTATTCCTGTGGTTCCATGTGGTTGATGAAACTGGCCATCCGTCAGCTTTTCAGCGCACGTTAAACACTATACCTATCGTATCGCATTGTCCGGATAATCTATGTTTGTGTCATTTCTGTATTTAATTTTTTTGTATATACTATTTTAGCTCAGATTGTGAGGCGCCACTGAGCATTGGCGGAGTGGCGCCATAGGAAGTCTGTCTATATGATATGATATGGTCTGCTCTTTGTCAGCTAGGTACAGCCAAAAACGACAAGTTCAAGTAATCAATCAATCGGTCTGATACCATAGACCTCTTTAACCTTGCAGTTGGAGTTTCCACATCCCTTTCCGGTTCCTATCCAGGTCTGCGTGCAGATCCAGCAGAACGGTACCTCGTGGCCAGTCCGCCTGGTGCATGAGTCACACACGACTTTGTTGACGTTGTTGCGAAGTCGACTGAAGTCACGTTCTCCGTACGTGCCGCACGTTGGACACCTTCACAACACTTCACAGTGCACTACAGCTGGTACACGGTTTCGTCGAGTGAAAAATGAGTAACTACTTGACAGCGCTAGAATGGAAAGGAAAGGAAGAGTATTTATATAGCGCCATTTATACTACGCATAGTCTCCAAGCGCTTATACATGGATCACACAGTTTTACCTGCAAATTACGCCATGCCTGCATTTCCTTCGTAAGCGTTCGCCAGACGGCGACACCCCTAAGTGAGGTAGCAGACATCCAATTGCAGCTTACTGCTCATTTACCGACCACGAAGTGATGAAAGGCGGAGTTGAACTGGTTGGCTAACCTATTATAGCGGACGGTTCACCCACACGAATGGTCACCCTTCAGCTACAGGTCGAGCACAGGACAGGGAAAGTTCGCCAGCCAAAAGACCGGCGTTCTACCGCTGTGCCACGCAGCCAACAGAAAGGTAAACAAACACGTAAGAAAAGTGTCTTTTCTTAAGGTTCATTCACATTGGAGTCGTCGAGTTGCTTTGCGGCGGAACCGGCACCGCACTAATCAAACAAACACATTGACTGAATCAGCAAGGAGCGTTCACATCAGTTAAGTTGTGTGGCGTTGCGGTTCCACGCAGACCCGCAACGCAGCACATCCGGTGTGAACGATCCTTGGAAATTGAAATCGCCACATTGCGCCGCTGTGTGCTTTGGCGCGGTTCTCCAAGTTTCCTACCTGAGTAACTGACTGACTGACTGACTTACTAGTCAAAGCGGCTCATGGGACGAAGTGGATCACAGTTCTCACAGGTGGCGGCATGGCGTAGTGGTAACGTCGTTGGTCTAGATCAACGAAGTTAACCTACGCTGAGCCTGGTCAGTACTGGGACGGTTGACCGTGTCCAGGTTCGACTCCCGGAGGCGGCACTTCATTTCGGTATGTAACCAACCACCCAGGTCGACTCAGCCGTCTACCCTCCGTGGAACGGTAAAATGAGTACCAGCCAAAGGACGGTGATGTTCTGCGGCTGGGGAGTAAAGGCAGGCATGGTGTAATTTGCAGGTAAAACTATGTTATCCATGTCTGAGCGCATTTGAGGCGCTTTGCGTAAAAATGCGCTATATAAATTGACGTATACGTATACTTTATACTTACAGCCAGACAGACAACAAAAAGAACACTGCGTAATCATCGACACGACATCAGTGATTTCGCGGTGTACTATATACTCCCAGCTGGTGGTCATTACGCCAACCAACATCGGAATACCAAGGCCAAGGACTATAAATGCGAAATCGATATAACACGGACATCTTCACCACTGACCACTTTCGTGGTCGTGTAGAGCAATTGGTTGGTTGTGTGCGAGTGTCTGTATGTCTGTGTGCACGAACACCTATTTTCCGTCATTGCGTCATAGATATATGCTATCCCGCTACTGATTCACTTATCAAGGTCAGGTTCATTGCTTAAGGTCACAGGTCAGAGTTCAAGGTTATATATGAAGACAAGTCGCAAAAGTGGTCGGTACGACCTCGAGCACTTGACGGCTTTTCTAGTTCGAGTGTGTAACAGCTTGCTGTTTCAGTTTAGCTTCACATTCTCTCAATCTCTTTGCATCGTTTAAAAATTCATTAAATAATGTTAATCTGTGTATGCATACGATATATTAAACGCTTTTATTGTATTGTGTATTTAGTCTTATTTAGTATGCCTATGTATTTTTATGTCGTATTTTTTCGTTCTTGTT
>Ga0209780_1001955_pt1 | contig 14213 bp, 13 predicted proteins | sample WorMetexBAHAMAS2_FD_187384 | JGI IMG/M metagenome (GOLD analysis project Ga0209780, IMG submission 187384) | Marine gutless worms symbiont microbial communities from Max Planck institute for Marine Microbiology, Germany - Inanidrilus exumae... | ecosystem: Host-associated > Annelida > Digestive... | reverse complement strand
GTGGATGATGAAAGGCAGAGGCCAGTCAGTGGCTTTTCTGTTGTTGGGATCAGTGACTTGAGTGTCCTTCAGTGTTTTGAAATGGTTGGGTGACATGAAGGACATCTGGACCATAATAACCAGTGCCAGTGTGCCACTTATCCTCAAGCTTCTCTTCTGGAAGAAGTGGGTGAAGAACATTGGGACGAACTGGCTAAGCAAGGTCACCCATTGAATGGCTGTTAAATTAGAGGTTGTGGCACTGGTTGTCAGTAACATGTTTTGCTCAGCTGTTGCCTTTTTAGAGTGTCATTAATCTCATTGTGGAGGTTACGAGCAGTATTCTCAAACGTTTTGCTGCCTGCTGTCTTGCAGGCGACAGATGCACTTGACATCGTAAACCATAACGTAGCTGGTGCGACTGAGTCTTGGGATGATTTTTGGCAACAAATGAAAACTATGCAAGAGGTTGAAGAAGACCTAGTTAGTAGTGGCTTACTGGGGAGTGGGGACAGTTCAACTGTGCAGCAGACATTCGTGTTAGAATCTCCACAGCAGAACAGCGAACAAGCAGAAAGTATTACTTCACTATTGCTGGAGCCCAATCATGCAGAACGTACACAAAATATTAACTCTCATGCATCAGCCAGTAGTTGTGCCGATGAAATAACACGCCTTACTGCAGACGTTGGAGAAATGGCAGCTAAGAGTCCAAAGTGTGCAGCATCTTCGGCTGAAGTTGCCAGAGATAAGCATGTTGTAAAGAGGCTATTTTCAGATGCAAAACACCAAGTGCCAGATGCCGACTCTAAAGCTGTAGCTAAGTTACAGAAGAATGTTGCCAGCAGAACACCAAAGACGACTGAACATAATACTCCGGGGATGAAGGTTGGGTCGTCATCAAATGTTACTCCTCGGCAGTCCTCACTTACTTCCCAAAGGTCTTTTGACCGCACTAGCTCACGGTCATTTGCACCGTTGTCGGGTCGTGTTAGCAGTAGGCCTGTCGATTCGACTACGCGGCGACCATCAGTTCCACAGCGGACAGTTAAGCAACCCGCGATGACTGGCAGTGGTAAGCAACAAACTGAAACGCGGAGAAAGTCCAGTTCAGCCTCTACATCAAGCCGTGCCTTGCTGCCGGATCAGAAAACTACTTCCGATTCCAGTCTTGCTGCTGGAGACTTTGGCAATCATTTGTTGGCTGGTACGTCTGTAAGGAGTTCGACCCCTGTGACATCATCGGCGGGTGACTCAAATGACACCAGTTGTTCCATCAGTCGTGTTAGTTCCGTCTCAGATGCAAGTAGTCCGTCAGCAAGTCTTGCTAGCAGTGGTGCATTCTCAGCGCCAGTGCAGCAGTCCACAGCCACAGGCAAGCAATAACACTTCTTGATGTTATTTTTAAACCCACCAGTTTGACTGAACAAAAATTTAGAATTATTTTTGCTCCTATTATGTGACAGGTGCCATATAAGGCATTAGTACAGATTGCACCTATCTGTCTGTTTATCTGTCCCTTGCCTGTTTTTAAATTGAGAACACAAAGCTGTTAAATTTTGTAGATTGTATTTAAATTATGGTGCATTTATCAATAACTAGTTTTTGTCTAAATCGTTAGGCCGTTTTTATGTCTGTTTTTAGTCCTTGTGTATATTTGTACACTGTAAAGTGGAAATTATGCAAAATGAAGTGTTTATGGCAAAATAGCATGCAATGACTGAAGTAATGAGGTTGAGAGGTTGACTTTCTGAACGTGATCTGTTGTTTATGCTGCATGTTGATTTGCTGTGTGATATTAGTCGGTTCAAAGTCCTCAGCTTCGACTCCCATGAAAAACGTTGCTCGCTTGAACAGAGGCGTAACATCAAGCACAACGGTTTGCCATATTTGCTGTTGCAGTGTGGTTACTTACCAGTGGTTTTGAGTGTGACTATGCAGTTTTGATATAAATTGTTTGCTTACTTAACTTCCTTACTTTCTTCATTACTTATTTACTTCCTTACCTTTCTACATCTTTGAGAATTGACCTGTTCTGTTTTTAGGCTGGGGGTCATAAAAAGCGACCAAGCCTGGCTTTAGTTTTTTATGTTTATTTTATGTCGTATATTTTGTTACAGATGCATGTTTTCTTTTTGTGTGAGATTTAGTTTTTGGCATTATGCCTAAGTCCGAAGCACTTTGGACGTAGTGCATAACGTAATTGGTGTGGCAGGACTCAGAGACGTTAATGTTTTTTCGAGACTGTTTTATCACCACGTCGGTACTTCTTGACTTATTCATCTAATTCTTCCAGAAAAGACACGTTTTGTTTCCAGGCCAAAGGTCGTAGGAGGCGAGCAAACCTGGCTTTAGTTTCTTAGGTTAATTTTGTTTACATTTCGTTACAAGTGCATGATTGCTTTTGTTTCGAAAGTTGACTTTCGAAAGCGACCTTCAAAAGAAACTTTCAAGTGTGAAAAGGGGCTAATTGTGGGTAAAATGCGGAATTCTGTGAGGTATGTCTGGAGTGGCCCAGAATGCCGAATGCCTGGAATGCCGAACAGACTTGGTTAGGGTCAGGGTTTATGCTTAGGGTTAGGTTTAGTACGGATTAGAGTTAGTATAGGATTACTAGAGTTAGTTAAGCCTGTTTGGCATTCCGGGTGTTCAACACGTTCGTCATTACGGCGTTCTCTACTCAGTATGTCGGCTTGAGGGCTGTGCCTTTTCTTTCTTTCTTTCTTTCTTCTTTGCGGGGAGACGTTGCCATCTATGCTGAGGTCTCAAATGCACCCAATGCACAACCCCACATCCCCTGATGGGATAAAATCGCTAAGAGGCCTATGCAAGCCTCAAAAGAGCACGCCAATACACCTTGCCTAGTTCCTCATAACTAAAGTATTGGGAACCTACCGGTAGTATATTTATGCATTTGAGAGATAAAGTGCCACATTCCTACTGCAAGCCTTTCAAATTTTTACGTGTGCGACACCATGTTGGTGCGGTATTTCCTGTCATCATGAGTCCATCCATCTGTTTATCAGAAGTCCATGTACTACTAAGATGGCTAAATGTAGGATATCAGAAAACAATGCCACTAGATAGCTCAGGGACTCCAGTTTTACGATGCAAAAGATCTCTATGAAATTCCGATGGGATCACTTCCATTGGGGGCGCCAAATATATGTTGGGTAGGTAAAAAAGTTTTTCGACCGGTCGTGAGTTCTCTAACTCAGACACCTTACTGCCGAACATTTGTCTTCATCAGCCACAGTGATCCACTTCCATGACAGTGTGCTGGTGGAGGAAGACGCTGTGTCATCAACAACTTTGGTGGTATTCACACTCTGTTGATCACAGTTACGGTCCGGTTGGTATCAACAAGGATGGTCGTATGAAAATCTGTTGATGACACCCATGGCTTACTTATGTATGAGACACAGAGCATCGCATGCATGCTGTGTGGTAGCTAAGCTTACTGCAATGATGCATGTACAAAACTATGCAGGTAGCGGAATAAAACGTGGCAATAGCTGAAATTGCTGCTCCGACTGACACGCGATATGAACGCATAATGCATACAATAGTAGAACAGCATCTCACAACTAATACAGAGCGTCGCGTGGGTCTCTCAGCGATAGCTGAGCTTCTTGTCCTTGCAAGTTGATGGTGAATAATGTGTAGAAATCTGCTGGTACACCGTCTCGACGTGGTACTGTTACCTCGGAAACAACAGCTGTCAAGAAAGTCCTTACAGCAAAACGTGGATCGGTCGCTGATGCACAGAAGATTGGGCCTCAGACAGGTTTCAGCTGCATTTTTGTTTTTGTCCATTTAGCAACAAGTTGCAAATGCCATTGTTAACAAGAGTAGTTTGCTGCTGACCAGAGTGCAGTTACACTATGCAGCTTGGTAGGTGACCGCGGCCTGGTGGAAGGTAATAGCAGCTTACCGCCTGGACTATGACACATGTCACCTGTATTGTCCCATCATTCAGTATTGAGTTTGGGACCATCTGTTCATTTACTTATCTTCAAAGTAATGTTACTTTGTGTGTTAGAGGGGAAAATTATCATGCTGTATTGTGTACGACACTTGTGCATATTGATACGCAGTTACGCACGCATGTGAAGATTTCTTAAACCTGCATATTGGTTTAGGTTTAAATTTCAATCATGCGCATGATCCCATCTAATAGACAGCATGTGAACCATGATAAGAAGGAAGCACTGTTCTGTGCTGCATTGTGTAACACACAGAACAGTTCTGACGCTGTACCCTCTTGTGTACAGTGATATGAACACACATGAGCAGTATTTATAAGTTGTTAATTTAAGTTCTGATATGCTGTTGTAATTAGGGCCAGTTTGTCTGTGTTGGGGTTGATTTTTTGCATTATTGTGTACCTGTATTGTGTATGTATTCGGTGCATAAGATGTGGCCTTTTGCTACAGATGTCGCACACAGCATGGTCTGCCTGTGTGTGATTACACGGATGTACTGTGCAAAAATGGCTGAATCAGTCGAGAAACCGTTTTGGGAGAGGCTGGCTCTGGTGGGCCCAAGGAATCATGTATTAAATTGGGGTCAAGATACGGACAAATTTATTTGCAGCTGCAAGCAGTGAAAAGTCGGCAATGCGACCTTTGCCAAATTACATTGGACACGTTTTTACTTATTATGACTCTGGTTGTCTGTCACTCACTTGCTTAGTAAGACTAGCCTACTGTGTAATGTACTTTTGATCATTAACTCACTCACACATCATGCACCGGTAGCCATGTCATGGCCCTGTCCATTTAGAGATCAAACGAATGGATGGCAAGTACTATAACTTGCTCTCTGCCCTGTGTCTATCTGTCCATCCATCCTGCAAAGTGGCTAAACATATCATCATGCAGACAGTGTCGCATGGTTGCCTTTGGACTCTGGTTTTCTGACGCCAAACATGGTGTTGAAATTTCCATGGCGTCACCCCCACTGGGGTGCCAAGTGTGTATTTGGCACCCGCAGTGGGTAGGAAAAATTTGTGACGTTCCACACATAACTGACAGTCATACAAACAGTATGAGATAGACACATTGTTTCTACAAAAGGTGAATAGGAAATCATATGCGTTCTATCAAACGGTGACATTGCTGATGACCTTGAGTGACCCTAACAACCAAGTCACCCTTATCTGAGCATTCCTTCATATCTTTGGAGCACGTGAAGCTAGAATCATAATATCTGGGAATTGGTGCAACCTAAAGATGTTGTCTTTAGTAACAGTCACTAATAGGAAATGATGTGTGGCCTATCAAATAGCGCCATTTTTGATTACGTTGAGTAAGCATATCTTTGTACATATTGTATGTGACAGAGAGCCGTCGAGCCAGCGTTGCCATGGTGACAACAAATCGTTCTACCACTGCAACTACATCTACACGTGGATCACTTTCCCGCACTAACACGTTACCATCAAGACCTGCATCGGCTCCAAAAACGTCGGCCAAGGACACTCCAAAGTCCAGCAAAAGTGAGAAGTTTATTCTTTTAGAAATGTCATGTAATGTAATTAATATAAATGTCAATTTATAAAGTGCGTCATCACAAGCAAAGCCTACCACTAATGCTCTTAAATGTTCTTTACTGTGCAAACAAGTACGTCTTTAGCAAATGTTTGAAACTGGTAGCACTGCAATCACACGCCCGGAGATAGTCTAGGAAAGAGTTCCAAGCTGACAGTCCAGCCACAGCAAAAGCTTGTCAGCCATACGTGTCAATTCGATACCGTGGCACATGGAAGAGATGGTGGCTGACTGATCGTAGATGCTCCCGAGATGCCATGTCAGTAACTGGTCGATAGTAATCCAAGAGGTGAAGTGGTGACTGGCTATGCAGACAGCGAAACATCACAACGCCAAGTTTGTACATGACTCGATCAGGGACATCAAGCCAATGTAATTCATTGTGCAGCAGTCGCTTTAGACCAGTACTGAACTTGTTGGTGCCCTCAGAATGTGGGCAGCAGTATTCAACACTCTCTGCAACTTGTCTTTGATAACTTTTGTCATTGCGGCAAGCATAGTATTACAGCAATCAATCCGGTTGCGCACAAACGCATGAACGAGTGTTGCTACCTATTCGGCATTAAGTGAACGGTGAACTTAGCGGAGCTGGCGTAGCCAGTAGAAGCTCATCACACTAATGCCCGAGACGTGTCAATCGAGATTTCAAATCCGATAGCTTTGTCATAACAATATTATGGTGGGATAGTTATAATTAGTGGCCTATTTGCTCTGTAATAACTATTAGTTTCTGATGTTAATGACCTTTCTGCAGGATAGAAATGCATATTTTTATTATGTGTATACCTGTATGCAGGTGCTGTGCCGTCTTCAAGAAGTGCAACGTCATCTCATCTGATGAAGCAGTCACCGCAGCCTGATGTGGTGTCCAACTCCATTGCTGATGAGCGCACGTCGTGTGAGATTGGTCGTTTGGAAGCTGTCTGTGAGTCGACATCCAAGCACCTGTCGGCTGTCTCCGCAGCTCTGTGTGAGAGGACGAAGTGGTTTGAAGCAATGACGATCGTCGTTCAGTACCTTGTCAAACAGGTACATTGATCATACTTGTGGCATCCCTTCCCTCGGCCGTTAGTAGGTGGCTCAAAAAGATTGAGATCCAATGGATTATTTTGTGTGATTGACATACCCCTCCCCTCCAATAAACAGCATCTGAGCTTTGATGATTGTCTGGAGGTTAGGAGGCAAAATAATCAGAACTGTCTGTGCTGTATTTTGTACGACAGTTGTGCAAAATAATATGCACACACATATATGAACAGTTTTTAAACTTGCGTGTTGGTTTAGGTTTAGATATCATTTTTGTATGTTTGTTTAGGTTTACCACTTTTGTATTTTTATGTTAGTTTAAACAAACAACTAGTGATAGTAGTAAGTTCATCTGCCACTCATAACAGCGTTGGTTCAGTATCACAGCCATTGAGCAAGTGAGTTGTGTGTATTATATACTTTGTCAGCAGGAAATGGGCAACGAAAAGCATTTCACTGATCAACTAAATCAGCTGACGAAACAGCTCGATGCTGCAAGCATCCAACTTGGTTTGTATTTGTTTCAGTTAATGGATGCTGTACTCTACATAATGTGCATTTGTAAGTCATGATGTTGCAGTTGCAGTTTGTCTATTGCTGCTTGCTTGATGTGCTTCGTGTGTCTGTATGCATTGCATACCTATAGTTTAGTCTGACAAACGAGTTAGCATCACTAATCTGGAATTATCCTAAAATGGGATTGTTACCTCGCCTGTGGCAAAGTATTGTAATGAGTATGTCTCTGTGTGTATGTGTGCCTGTCTGTCCTCGAGCATATCTCCCAAACCACATGCGCGATCCTTAACATATTTGTTGTGCATGTTGCCTATAGCCATGGCTCAGTCCTCCTCACCGTGACCTGCTAAGCTCAACTGCTGAGCTGGCTGTGTGATGTAGAGGAGTACGTGAAGCAGAGAGATGCTTTGATCAGTGAGATTCAGCTGCAGAAACAAACCACAGAAGAACAGAGAGAGCAGCTGACTGCGACACGTCAGTCTGAGTTGCAGCAGCTGGAGATGGAGTTGAACGAACGCAATGAAGATGCACTGCACAGATGTGAATAATGTTTCTGTCACTGCTAGAGTAATGTAGCAATTCTAGTGAAAATACGATCACTCTTGTCCTCATCAGTTTTATCTCTGGACTCCTTGGTCCCTGTGTGGTGCCTGACAGCTAGCTATAATAAAACTAAATGTCCATAGTTATTATGCAGTCACAATCTAAACATAGTTGCTAACCATAACTGACCCCAATCCTTAATTTGGGTGATATTTAGAACTACCTCTGGTGGCTAATTTTTAAAATGGAAAATAAATGTCATCGTCTGCAGTGAATGCAAACAGTTTCATTATGTCCAGTGTAAATAATTGACCAGCTGACGGATCAGCAACATTCTAGTTCTTAGATAATATCTGATTGTTGATGTAAAATATTGAAAGTATTAAGTTTGGTGATCAGGGTGAAATACTTGTCTGTTTCTGTATACTGATTAAACCTGCATCAGTATTCAGTGTACTATAATGTATGTGCTGATGTTATTTTGTAGTGTCTAAGCAGCATTCGGAGCATATAACTCTCCTTGAAGCTTCATATCACCGACAGGTGTGATGCTTGTTTTGTTGATTTTCTGCTTTTGACAGTCTGGTTGTTCCATGGTCATTGCAACGAGTCATCAACACAGTTAAATTCTCAATAGAAATACCGCTGGCCGTCTGCTACTGCTAGTCCTTTATAAATAACTATAAAGGTATAATTTGCAGGCTATACACATGTGCCATTTCTTGTTGAAGCAACCCACCACTGCTAAGTGGCGAGTCGAGTGGCAAAAGCATGACAGTTGAACAAAAATGTCAGACTCTTTTGTCTCTTTGTCCATTTTCCACCAAACTCACAATGCTGGTAGAGGAGTCCATATGGTTTTGAACTTTGTGGATCCAATCAGTAGTTTTACAGCTTGGGGCTCTGCAAAATTTGGGGTGAATGCTGTACAAGATGGGGACATAGTTACTATGGAACACTAATAGGAACTCATATGTGCTCTATCGAATGGTGCTATTTTCAGTGACCTTGAGTGACTTCCTACCCAAACCACCGCATTTTTGACATTTTATATCGCCTTTCTTATCTTTGTAGTGAGGGGAGATAGACTTCAAATTTAGTAGGTAGGTTGGCGGTAGCAAGTGCTAGCCCACGAATGGCAAAACGTCCCTGAAAGGGGCGTGGTTAGATCACGTGAACCATTTAAATTTTGGTGGGCATTAACCATCTCTGCATTCTCTGGAATGGCTAATCGTCTCATGTGCTGTCAACTTAGGTGGATGGTCAGTGTGGTAAACTGGTGACCGTAGTTGGTCACAAGTTTATCACACTGACCGTCAGACATCTGTGTACGGCACGGTGGGCGCGAGGCACTGTGTCACATGGGTCTGTCAGCTGCAGCGGAGACCTGTTGAAATATTGTGTAGAAAAACAGGAAAACAAACACAAATGCCACTGAAAACTCCATCCACGTGACTGGCATTGACATGGGTAACAATGTGAATATTTGTAAGGTAAACACAGAAGTCACAACTGAGTCAGCAATGCAGGCGGTCGTTTCTTTGACGACTGATTTTGTAAATTAACTGTTGCAGTTTGTAACCATTTTTGAAACAGCATGATTGGTGAATGTGCTTGCCAAATATCTTGCTTGTCAGAATTTTTAGTTTGTGTTTATAATGGACACACACACTCCACGCTCAAGTGGTAGGGCATTGGAGTTGCAATTTACCGGTCGCGGGTTCAATTCCCGGCCGGTCCGCTTTCACGTAACATAGGTCAACTCAGCCTTGCATCCCTCCAGGGTCGTTAAATCAAGTACCTGCTTCGGCTGGGGTAAAGGCTGGGTGGCAGGTAACACTGTGTGATCCCATATGGCATGTGAGTTTTCCATAGTGGTGAAAGCTAAGTTGATGCTAACTGCTATACACTGTTTACTTACTTACTTACATGCCAGGTGAACTAGTTTTGCTTGATCCTGACAGATGCGCAGTATTTACGTGGCTGGATGCGCTTTGTGATGCCAGTCAGGGAAGTCACTCATGTGATTCAATCCTGTCATCTGCCTATTGTCTTGCCAGTTGTCATCGCTGCTATTATGTTGGCTGTCAGTAAAATAAAGCGCATTGCATGCGTTTTTAACGTTGATAACCGCGCTCTATAAATTTACTTACTAACTTATTATTTGTAGTATTATTATCATTATTGGCCATTGTTGTTTCATCCGCAGATGTCTGACATGCAGCAGAATTTTGATGAGCAACTTTCTGGCAAAGAAAGTGAAACGCATTCTCGACTAGATAGTATGAGACAGAAACATGAGTGTGAGCTGGCTGGTATGCACATTATTTCTGCTTTCATCATTAAACCCTCTGTTTCAACCACCTTGACAGTATAATAATAATAATAATCTCAGTTACAAAGTAGATGGTGTTTATTCTGGTGGTGACTGTTGTTCAGCAAAAGTAAATATTGTATGTTTGCTGACTTACAAGCTTTGACAACTGTTTTTCCACTGTCGCTGTCTAAAAGGGGAAAGATATGTAAGTTGATTTTGCTGAATGTAATGTAGAACTGCAAAGTCGACATGAGCAGCAGTTGGCTGAAATAACGGAACGGTTTGAGCTCATAAAGGTTTCTTTATCGGTAAGTGCCATAAAAGGTTACTTCTTTGTTATGAACGTTCAGTGGCAATATTTAGAGTCTAAAATTTCAGTTATTGTAAACTCAGAGCATGACTGTTGGTTTCAGTAGATCTTTCAAGACCTCTGTTGGAGTTCACAGTGCTATACAGATATTAATATTGTGTTACATTGTATTGAATTGTAGGATTTAATTTGGTGGTTCACATGTGCATATTTTTAGTAAAGTGTTCGGCATGAAATGTTCTTCAGGAGAAAGTGGAGTTCTTGCGGACGGAAGGTGAGGAGCTTCGGCGTCGAGAGAAGACCTACATGGAGGCATGCCAGCATGACTCGGAGATGAGGATCCAGTCGGCTCTGGCTGCTTATGCTCAGGAGATCGACAGTCTGAAAGCCGTGCTTGAGCTGAGGAATGGTGAACTGCATGATGTGAGACAGCGCAACTTGGAGTGCAAGCGAGAGGTTCATTGCACTAATTCTCTGTGCTTTGTATACTTTGGTTGTCAGTCAGTGGCAGTGCAGTCAGTTGCCTGGAAAGAGTCGTCTGTCATGTGTTAAGAATTAACCGCTACTGTTGCAGATGATGATAAATTCACCAGCTATCGCTGTCATTTGTCTCGTAGCCTAGAATAAGTTCATACAGGTTTCAAAATTTATATATAGAGTGCCGTGTGGTCTCTGTGACACCTGGTCTTTGTTATTTAGTCTAACTGATGACATGTTGTGTATTTACAACTGCTTCCCATCTGTACCTTGCATTGTTGGTGTTCTATGCAGAATACATATGTAGGACTACCGTAATGTTTGTAAAGAATGTCATTCTTTTTTATTACAATTGCTTATTTCTTGTTGCTGGGTGCAGCACATAGAAACTGTATAAGTAGTTTGTCTGCAGTGTACATGTAGCAGTGATGTGCATAGATTTTAACTTGTTACAAGTTTACCAGCTCGTATAAATTCGCGTGGGCCCGGGGCAATCCCCCCTCATCCCTTCACTTTCCCACCTTCTACTCTCTTTTAGAATCTCTTACTTTTCATTTTTTACTCACTTCATCTATTTTCTTGCTTTTCCATCCCTTCTCATTCTATCAGATTAGTCCAACTCCGTTTCCAGGCCGGATGTCGTAGGAGGCAACTAAACCTGGCTTTAGACATTTGGGTGTTGATCTTGTGTTATATGCATTTTTAGTTAAGGGTGCATGCTTGTTTTTGTCGTATTTGATTTAGTTTTGTCTTGTAGTGTGATAGTTGTCTCCCCCTGTTGTTGGCAGTAGCGTAATAATTTAAATGAGCCTCTCGATCCTTTTCCCTTTTGGGTGGCTGCTGAACGAAAAGGCAGTCAGGGTTGAGGCTAATATATCGCTGGGCTTCCTTCACTGGGTAGGGATTGCTCTCTACCCTGACCTTTTGTCTCTGTTATTTGTGCTGAAAAGGGACGTTAAACTCAAACTAACTAAGTTAGTATAAATGTAATAATCATAGCAGAATCTACAAGTGGTGCTGCTAGAGAGATGGCAGTGTGAATGTGCATTGGTGTAATCAGCCGTGTGTTGACAGTTGGAGGAGCTTCCTACTGCACGAGAGACGATAAAACGACTTCAGCAGAAAGTTGAAAACTTGGAAGCCATCGTCGACATTCGATCTGACTATGAAAAGTTGGTGTTTTGGTTCTGCATAAATAGCTTGTGAATTATTGTTGAACACTGAGTAATGTTTCAATTCCGGTAGAACTAAACACCAGTACCAGCTCACACCATCTGTTTTTAGGTCGACTCTTCTTCTGTCGGCGTTGAAGAAACGTGACAGGACACTGGTCACTGAATGAGCAGTGTGGTTTGAGTATGTGTTTCATGCAGGTCATTAATGTGTCCGTGTGCAGGCAACTGACAGAAAAGTTCCAACAGCTGTTGCGAAAGTACGAGCGGGAGTCCAAGGCAAACAAGCGTCTGTCAATGGACAAGGAGGAATTGATGTGGCGGCTGTCACAGGGTGATCCGATGCCAGACACACCACGTCGTTCCCTAAGCCGCTCCCCAACCGGTGACCGTACTTCTAAAGCTCCATCTCCCACATCATCAAGCTCTCTTAGACCCACATCTGCAGTAGTCCTGCGGCCAAAGAAAAGCACGCTACCAGTGCAGAGATCTGGAAATCAGTCGGTAAATTTGCGTCGTTCAGGGACGTACGACCTTCTTAATCAGGATATTGATGAGAATTCCGATTCTATGTTTGAACAGCCAGCAGAGTAGCGTGCCAAATCTTTGTGTAGCCATAATTTTCGTTTTGGCTTGTCCATAGTGATGTATAAAGGGGTATAGGACTTACTATAACTCGGTCTAATATAGGTGTTAAACCAAATGTAAAACAGTTATTTAAAAACAAAATTCTATCAACTCACATGGTGTATATCACAGGTTTTTTCCTGGAATGATTGTGGCCTATGCCCCTTGGCCGTCTAGCTAGTCCAGAGAATAGTTTATTTGCTGCATTATGTCAGTGTTGCTAGTTGCTATGCTACTAGTCGATTATGGTGATAGATACTTTGTACTTAAAGCCTGCCTCTTTCACAAATCCTTCCCACTGTAGACTCCCTTCTTCTGTCAGGACTGACCCCCATGGACTATTATTTGGAAGTTTCTTCTGAGGCTATACTGGTTTTCGTTTTTATTTCTTTTCATTATCTTTCTGTTTATGTGGTGATAATGTGGTGCAGATTAAGCTATCCGACAGCGTTTGGGAAGATATTAATGTATCGTATCGTAATACATGGCTTGCTGATTTTTCTCCATACTTCATAGTATTTGGTGTCCCACAGTTCATATCACAGTTGAGTTGTAGCATGGTATTTGTACAGCAACTGCGTATCAAGTCTAGTCATCATTTCTGTATGGGTTTAGTTCATGGCCGCAATATATGGCCAGTTAAAGAAAAGCTGAGATGAATTTGTCCTTGTGTCTCATCTTGGAAGAAAAGTGACGAAATAAAACAACAACGTCATCATTTGTCAAGGCCATCCAGGGCATTTATGGTAAAATTTCCAGTTACCCTATTCAAGATTTTCATTTGTTAAAATGTAATTTTTCACAATTTATTATTGCCCCAGAAGCTTGATATGACCTAGATAATGTTGAAAGTGCAGTTAAACCCTAACCAACCAACCCCTATATGATTGCTGAGCACACTGGACATATTCAGAATCATATAATTTATCTTCTGAAAAATAATATAGTCCCTTGAGTTCAAATTAATTTCGCTTCCTAACCTGGACATCAAGCATTTGTCATTAATTTTCACTGCCACAAATATCAGTAGTAGAGGGCTTGAATAACACAAATACTAGTTATTTTGATTAATGCTAATTATAATGTTATTTCATTATGTTCATTATGTGTAGGTTCATAGGCAGCAGAACCCTACAAACCACATATGCCAGGCCATGTCCACTATCAAAACTGGTCTTCGCGTATGCGCAGCTTAATCATGCATAATGAAAGTGTGGTTTTATGTGACAATGTTAGTGAAGCCATAATGCTTGCTTAGCCTTGTCTTAGATTGTGACAAATTACACGGAGTCTAGAGGACTATGTGCACTGCATGTGGTGGATTTATGGCAGCATTATATATTTTGTATTTATTTTCAACTTGCCTTAAAATGTTATTTGCATTTACAAAAATGCTTCAGATCACCAGACATCCAGGCGTACCTATAATACCCCGACGTACCCACTTAAAGTCTACTGTGCAACGTATGGATAGGTGTGGATTGTGTTCAATATAGGAGTATGTAATTATTGCATTACGACAAGCTTGAATTGTGTTGTTTGTTGTCATTTGACTCGTGCTCATGCACGAGCATTTATATTATATCGTTGTATATATTGTGATCTCAGGAGCAAAGCTTGGCAGTTAGATATGAGCTGGCTAGTCACTACCCAATTTATTCAAATCAAATTTTAGTTTTTTTTGTGTTCAGTAT
>Ga0209780_1001954_pt1 | contig 14214 bp, 5 predicted proteins | sample WorMetexBAHAMAS2_FD_187384 | JGI IMG/M metagenome (GOLD analysis project Ga0209780, IMG submission 187384) | Marine gutless worms symbiont microbial communities from Max Planck institute for Marine Microbiology, Germany - Inanidrilus exumae... | ecosystem: Host-associated > Annelida > Digestive... | reverse complement strand
ATACTACATTGATCGAAAGTTTTGCGTAAGTTCAGCGTAAAGTTTTCTTCAGATGTTCCTAAGTCAGACCGTATCCTAAGTTTTTCATAAGTTTGTCCTAAGATTTTTTGTGGCAAGGACAGATACATTTAAAGAAATGAACGGGCTTTTCGAGTCATTGATCAGATATTTGAGTATTTTGCGGATGTGCGGATGTTATACAGGGTAATTTGCGGATGTTTATCCGCAGCAGTATCCGCAAATTACCCGTTACAACATCCGCATATCCGCAGATCCGCATTTTACCCCCGGCCTAGCACATGGTCTGCTCGGCTCTCGGGTGCTTCAGTGTGTGACGCTGCCCAAGGCTAGTCGAGTAGCCTTGTATTGCGTGCCTCAGCCATGGGAGGCTAGAGACATGGGTTAAGTGTCGCGTGGTAATGTAGATTGTGGGCCTGTGGATTGTGTGTGCACGACCTGCAGCGACCTGTACTTCTTGTGGGTGTTTGTTTACAAGCGCATGCCAATCGTCTGCCGTTAAGACGGTCTGTTGAGTATTCATATGGTGTAAATAACCAAATAACGCGTGCACACCAGGGGCGCATTGCAAATCCAAGACCGGTCGCCACAATCAAGTAATTGGCCAAAATATTGTCCTCAATCCGGAGGCCAAAGTCCAGGCCAGTATACCTCAGCTTGTAGCATTTTCATCAGCCTTGACGTTCTGGCCACGGCCTCAGCCTCAATCTCAAGGCTGAGAACAAGGCACAATTTTGGCGTTGACGCCATGTGAGGCCAAAACGTTAGCCTCAAGGCCGAGGCCAGTGTTACGAGACTGAGGGCAAAATTTTGGTATCAAGGCCAGGTGAGGTGAAAACTATGGCCTCGAGGCCGGACGGGGCCACACTTTTGGCCTTAAGACCACACAAAAGTGTAAACCATGTTAGCCTAGTGTTTTGTATTGCATCAGAAGAATAATTTAATCGAGTAAAAGTAGATCTGGGATAAATGATCTTTTTGTTTTTACATGCCCTATTGGTGAAATAAACATTAAACACAAAGTGAGCATAATTGGCAGACTTAACTAGATGATTGGCCCATCTCAACAGGTGACAGGTATAAGAGTTAAAACGGGTAGTTGACAGTGATAGGTTTCAGATCATAAAAGTATTTGTGGTGAAGGCTTCACTAAAACCACACCACATCTACTGATGACTCATCAGTAGATGTGGAGTGGTTTTAGTGAAGCCTTCACCACAAATACTTTTATGATCTGAAACCTATCACTGTCAACTACCCGTTTTAACTCTTGCTATGAGCAATTTTGGCTCGATTTGGGCCGTTTGCTTGCCCGTCTGCCCGCCCGTCTGTTTGCCCAGCCTTGCTTGTACACGTGCGCCCGTCCATCTGTCCTCGTAAGCCACATCCCCGCCGACGCCCGAGCCCTCTATTGCGGCTCGCCGCTTGCCGCCTGTGCCCGCCACGCCCGACCGTCCATTCATCCATGTAAGGTACGCCCGTGGTCACACATCGCGACAATCTCTGTTATATATAGATACCTGTCACCTGTTGAGATGGGCCAATCATTGATGACTATTTTAAGGGAATGGTTCACTATAGTATTGGTCAAAGGAATCAATTTTCAGTGAATGGATTCACTAAGAATCTATTTTAAAATCAGATGGTGAATTTGTTTGGCCATTGCCGGGTGGGCGGATCGAGGCAGTATACCTGTGAAGTTGAAGGGCTTGTTATGGCAACGTTTAATGATGTATCATCTTGTCAGAAGGATTGATGCATGCAACAGAGTGCCAATAGATCCATAAGTTAGCCTGCACTTGAACAGGATTCTTGGAAATGAAAAAGAAATATTTAGAAACTGACAGGTGAGTGAAAAGCCTCTCTAGAACTTGCAGTTCTGTTAATTGCACTCAGCTGAGTGTGTTAGGAAAATGCATTAGTAATCTAGTCCGGTTCATGTTGCAAATTGTAGGTGTGCTGATGGCTAGCGGTGATGCAATTTCACAGTTTGTAGTTGAAAGAAAAACATTGCTTCAGTATGATCCATACAGAACCTTGCGATTCTTTCTCTTTGGTACTTTTTTACTGGTTTGTATTGTTCTTGTTTAAATATTTAACACAGTTGAGGAAAACTCTGTCACTTTCTCGCTAATCTGAATGCACCAGTTGCCGTCAGGAAGGGATGCATGCAGTAAACTTTGCTCCCACAAAATGCTTTAGACCTTAAATAGGGGTTCTGTCTAATAGAGGTCGACCCGTATAATAGCCGTAAAATGGTTGTTTCTACTTCTTGCAGTTGTTTCTGTGATGTAATGAATAATTTCTAGGACTTGATTTCAAGTAGTGCAAAACTACTATGGAAACTTAGTCCGCCTAGTCACAATTTGAGACAAACTGTTAAATAATTATGCATCTGACTTATTTGATACTTACTGTAAATTTTCAACTTTGAAGGCAGTCCTTGGAATACAAGCCCGGACTTAAATACAAGTCAGGGTCGTTCGTTCATATGTGATTGTGGGCAGGGGTCCAGCCTACTCTGGACCCCAGCGCTGAGTCCAGTGTGCCAGCCCAGGGAGAGGAGGGGAATTGATAGGTGTGTGCGGTGTATGTGTGCATTGTATAGGGTGGAGGAAGGCTTAAGTAGGCATGAACAGCTTGTCGCGTATTTCTAAGTGCGCCCCCCTCTAGGCGTGGCTCACTGTCTTATTCAGTGCCAACCCTGACTGGCACTTCTTCAGTGCCTAGCCAGTGGGCTTAGCCACATCTGTCTGCTTCGGCTCTCACGTCAGCGCAGCTGACACCTTGACGCTGCTAATCAAGGCATTAGCAATGGTCACAGTTTATAGAGGACACCGTCGAACCCTCTTACCTGCTTGGGATTAACTCCTTGTTTATCATGTGCATACTAATTATTAGAAATAATTCTTTGGTAGGCAGACGTGCCCGGGCTGAGGCGCAAACCTCGGCCACTGAGCACGTCACGCTCTACTGCACATGGCGGCCGAGTACGTAAACCACTCGGCCACATGGGCAGGTACAAGCCGATGTCAAAGCATTTTGTTTTAATAGAAGCCGGGCCTAAAATAGAAGCTGGGTCATCTCAAATGCAGGCTGGGTCTTGAATACTTGGTGGGTTGAGGTTTGCTTGTGACTTTTGTGAGTAGGGTCCGTATCCAGTAGGGGGTTATCCATATAAGTTACAAGCAAGGGGTCTGACGCAATTGTACTACTGCATTTATGTGAAGGCCCATTTTGCTAGGGACTTCTTTTGGAGGATTTATGGTACAAGACTTTTAAATTTTCCATATTTTTATATGCTGGATAATGTTATAAAATTGTACATGCTGAATACTTACTTTGCAGTCCTACCTGCGTCGTCCAAACGTCTGTCGCCGAGATTTTCGTCGCAGAAATGTCTGTTGCCCAAATGGTTTGTCGTCCAGACGTCCGCATACCCTTTGTTGTAACTATTTCCTTTATGTACGCGCACATTGCACACACACACAGACACACTATTTTTGTTTAGTGAGCTGTCTTTTTGCAAGTTACGTACTGCTGGTTGTGCCAGATCTGCTGAAGTATGACTTTCACTGATGATAATTTAGAGCAGGTTTTTTAACGATCCGGATGCTCCTCCTCTTACTGATCCAGCAGTGTCAAAGCACTGAAGGAAATCCAGTGAAAACCCACTCACTGTGCCTCATCATTTCTGTCCACTGTTGATTGCTGATGGAAGGTATGATACTGCCATTATGTGGGCTGTCTAACACATGTACCCATTTCTGTTCTTTTTCAGCATATAGATATATGGCTAGTGTGTTTTTGGCTATTTTGTATTGAAAGGGGCCAACACTACGAAAGTGGTATATTACTCTGGAAACTGTGATACGATGGCAGCCTCCCATTGGTCCAATTGCCAAGATTACAGCCGATCAGGTAATTGTGACCATTACATCTTACTTACTTCTTTAGTTGTTACTTAATTCTCACGCAGTGTCCGATAAATGAGGCATTTACACCTTTGCTGAAGTGATGAATCTGCAGGCTTACAAATAGGCCATTGTGAACCAGACCGAGTTTCATACTGTCTTCATTTGGTGTGATGTAATAAGCTGTGGTAGAAGGTGAAAGGGGTTACTTGGAGTGTGCTGTATTCGGACAAAATGCTGCATCGGTCTGCATTTAGTGATGGCCCATTTTGCCTCCTTCCATCTCCGCTGCTGTTGTGAACTTATGAGATCTTGTATTGTGTTCTTTCTGTCGTATATCTAAATGATACCATGGCAAAATTCAGATGGCTTAGTTTCTTGTTTTCCATGTAATTACTCTTCCATGTGTTTTTGATGAAAATGATAGTTTCCGATCACTACTTTTGCTTGCTACTTCAATGCCTTAATTCTTCAGTTTACTACTGTTTGTCTTATCTGCATATAATTGGCAGAAAATAATCCTGAGAAACCTAACATGTAGCAAGCATAAGCAGCACAGTCATTGACTGAAGATGGTTTATTAAATGAGGCTAGCGCCCCATACGGGCTTAGGGGCAGTGATGTGCCATGATTCCCATGTTGATATCAGCGCTATATAAATTGTTTGTTTGTGTTTACTTAACTTGTGTGTTTTCTTAACTTCCTTCCTCCCTTTCTTCCTTCATTATTTTCTTCTTTCCTCATGCTTTCTAACTTACTTATTTACTTCCTGACTTGTCTATCTACTTCTTCCAGAATAGACCCGTTTCGTTTCTAGGCCGGAGGTCGGGCGTAAGAAGCGACCAACCCCGGCTATAGTTTTTTGGTCTATTTTAATGTTGTAGTATATTTTGTTACCGATGCATGTTTGCTTTTGTTGTGTTTGTTTCAGTTTTTCAGTTCTAAGCCGAGATATTAGCTGGGAAGAACGTGTCAGAAATGACATATTTTGTGTCGGGTGGGACGTAAAACCTTAATCAATTAAAAACATGAGGCTAGTGCATTGTTGTCATTGTTATGCACATTTGCTGCTTGTTCTACAGATTTACTGCTGGTATATAAGAGTTCTGCTCTGAATTGTTCCAACTGGCATTGATCTGCTTGTTGGGGGCTCAAAACCCCTAAGGAGCCATGAATAAGCAAGGGGTCAAAAATGTTATCAAAATTATTGTCCAAGACTCCAGGGGACCCACCCTATGGATCGACACCTTTAAGCGGTTCATCACGTTTGCATATTTGTTGACATTTGTTGAAAGAACCCATCTTGTATCGTGTGCAAAATGACACTGACTGCTATATTTTTCTTGAGCAGTTAGCGTGTACTTATGGTTGGTATGTTTTACACGTGTTGTCACAGTTGCTGTTTGCTCCAACATTTCTGTGCTTCTTCCTTGCCACTATGACTCTGTGGTCAACACGGTCAGCCGACGAAATGGCAAAGAAAGTAAAGAAGGTGTGTGCCACTTGTTAGATATCAACGTCCCCTGGTAATATTGGGTGGCACTGGCATGGTGGCGCAATGGGCTGGCATCGTACTTGTGATCAAGTGGTCGTGCGTGGATTGACTCGCGGCACGGCTGCATAATGACTCTAGTCAAGTTGTTCACACCCTTGTGTCCCTGTCACCAAGCAGTATAATGTCAATGGGTGGTGACGCTCTGCGGCTGGGAAGGTAACCGTGGGTATGACATCACACTGGCCAACTGGTCTTGCATTACAGACTTCAGTTGCTTATACTCCCATGAGTTCCAGGCCTAAAAAGGGAAAATGAACATCACGCAATATGCTCCACGTAGAGTATGGCACTGCACCTTTTGCTCTTTTTACTTCTAATCCTTACTGCTGTTTACACGAGAAACTTGGACAGTACTTGTCATGGTTGGTATAATGACACTAGAAAACGTCAGCTCCAGATACTGGGAATCCACTGGTTTGAGCACGATGATTGTCTTGCACTCAGCCATACTGAACAACATGTGTGATTAAAAGACTTTTTGGCCAGACATCACGCCGCATTGATCATGTGCTCACCTAAATGACGGCATCTCTGCCAATATGACATTCCGTCAGTGTTTTAACGAGTCAGCACATTAGCCAGATTTTCAACAGTGTTGATAAACTATTTAGTCACTTGACTAACAAAAAAACGTTATAGACTTGTATGTGTTAGGCGTAATCGATTTAAAACTTTCGGACTTTTATTACAAACGTTAATTGTGCTGGTCGCCGTCACCGGTACCAGCTGTATCTGCCCTCCTAGCGAAGCGATACCAGATGCAACAGCTGTCCATTCCATATCAACTATCGAGTCCGGTCTATATAGAATGAACTCTTACTGATTTTGTTTTTTACTACTTTGAAATCTTCACTAACATTGAAACGATTACTGTTACACTGTAAAGTTTGTTTTACTTATGTATAATGTGTGTATGTTTTTACCACGTGACGCTATGCTAGCGCAGTATGTGCTGTCGTCATGTGTCTGTCCGTCTGTCACAAGCCGGCACTGTGTCAAAACGGCTAAACGTAGGATCATGCAAACAACGCCATACGATAGCCCGGGTTCTCTAGTTTTCTGATGCCAAATGACTCTCAAATGCCAAATATCTCAGCGTAATTCCAGTAGGATCAAATAGAGGTGGGGTAGGTTCAAATTGGCGATTTTTGACCAACATCTCGCTATATCTCAGAAACGGTGCAAGATAGGGACATAGTTAAAATTAGTTACTATGGAACACTAATAGGAACTCGTATGTGCTCTATCAAATGACACGTTCCAGTGACCTTTTAACTACCCCAAATCCCCCCATTTTCTCTATTTTGTATCGCTTTTTGTATCTTCGTAGTAGGTAGATATAGAGACTTCAAATTTGGTAGATAAGTTGATCATCATCATGTGAACTATTTAAATTTTGGTGGGCACCAACCATATCTCCAGAGTCACGTGACCCGTTTTTTTACATTTTGCCCCAATCATATTTTTATAATTGGTGAAACTAGGCACTTCAAATTTCGTGTACCGATTGGCGGCGATTGATACAGAGTACGAGTGCGTGCCTGATATATCACTGCCAAAAGAGATTGTGTTCAGAGTCACGTGGCCTCTAATTTTTGGGAAATAAGTGATAATGTCTCGGAAACGGTGCAAGATAGAGACATAGTCGCAGTGGAAGACTAATAGGAAATCACATGTGGCCTATCGAATGGCACCACTGCCAATGACCTTGAATGACCTTGAAGGTCACGTTTGCTGTTTGAAACCTTTATTAACTCCCATAGCTCGTGAAACATAGCACGAACTTACCAACAAAGCGCATCACGCGGTCCCTGTGCGGTGGCTGAGCTTCTTGTATAATCTGTGAACTGCTTTTGTTGCTGTTTCTACTGCTGTCAAATTGTACCTGTATGAACATGGTAAGAGATATTGTGGCCCGTGTGTTGCTAATAAATGTATGTATTTTCAGAAATATCAACTTGTTTATAAATTATTATCCTAAAGGCAGGATATAACCAAAAGCTGTTGTTGAAAGCGCCGTTAAATCCTACTACCAAACTAACGAACCGCGAACGAAATTGTCCGGTATAGTTTGTAGAAAATCAAGTACAGTTATGAGTCTTGTATATTTGCTGTTGTATATGTATTACGTTTATATTTTGTGTTGCTGCAGGAATATGGGACAGTATTACTTGCAAACTACAAGGTGTGTTCAGTGGAATCAGTCAAACTGTTTGTTGTCGCATTGTTTTTTTCTGTTAATTTTATGCATCATATTTAATACAGTACAGATGTAGGTTCCTATGCTTGCCAGTATTCATATTTAACGCTGTGAAAGTATTTTCTGTTACATTTTTATTACGTTAATTGTTATAGTTCTCACAATTCATTCGTTTAGATAGTCTGTATGGTTCTGCAACCATTCATTTCAGCATCATTTTTGGACGTTGTATTTCAGTTGTGGCCGGCTGCACAAGTGATAAATTTTTACTTCATTCCACTGCAACACAGGTAATGTTTGCATTCATATTACAGTCATCAGCTGCAATTTTGCACAGAATTCCAGATATTGAGACTGTTTATATGGCTTCTTGTACATCGTCGTGTTTTCTGCTGTATAGGCCTAATTCTACAGTATTCTAATTCTAGAACGATGCACTGCTGCGTGTCAAATACTGTCACGTTGGATTTTCCATACATGTGATTAATACGAATTAGACTGGCTTTGTTAGGCCTACCACTACTGCGTTAACATAGCGCCTCCCCAATCCCCGTGAACGAAGCATAATACACTGTCTTCATATTTTTCCTGTGTAGTGATTACCAATCAAGTCATTTTAAGCCATGGTGACTGTTGACGACTAAAAGAAAAACATGACATGATGACACAGTTGGAGACGGCAGACTTCACCCCTGTGCCGCCACCTGGCGAACTGGACGAAACATACACGCCATCATCGATTCTGCTCATTCGCTCCATTATGTGAAAACATGACGTCATCCATAAAACCTGAAGTACATAGCATATTGCATTGGCTTCTGAAGAGCTCAGGTAACATGTACATAAAATTGTGTAAAAATATGGTCAAGTAGTTTTTGAGATATGCGAGCGGACAGACAGACAAACTGAGGCAGTCAGACATACATACTCGCTGATCGCAATACTTCACACCCCTACCGGGACGAAGTAATCATACACGTTCTATCTGACTATACTGGTTCGGAAAGACGGCAGCATTTCCATTACACCAGGAGTCAGTCGCTGGAAGACAGGCGCGGTGGAGCGTTTTTGAAAGTGGTTCAAATTAAGCGGGTCTGGTGAACGGAAGCCCCCGAGTGGGGTCCAGGGTCGAAGCCCCGGCTGGGAGTCTTGGGGCGGAGACCCCGTCAGAAGCTGAAGCAGTTTTATATCTGATACGTTAAACTTCGTAGCCAACTGTAAAGAAGTAGTAAAAATGAAGAAAATTTCATGTATATATAATTGTAATTTATACTTTTAAGTGGTACGCCAGTTGAATGGACTGGAGTACCACTATGGAATTACGCTGGCAGGAGGAGGTTCGGTGGATGATTTTTCGTGGTTGGCGTCAGTGTTTCGATTCCCTTTAGTGTTTCGATGACATTGTTGACATTGCCACATCTGCTGAAACTATTTAGGAACCTAGAGCTAGGCCTACATTCTGTCACCGGCTGAAGACGCACTTGTTTCAGCACTACTCTTAACATTTATTTGCTAGTCTAAATTCAATGTTACCGGCACCGTTATGCGTTATTGCCACTTTAAATAGTTTATTTACATTTACATTGTTGGTAACAGCATTGTGCGCGTGAACATAATTGCTCTATGTCGAAACCGGTTGGTGACCGTTCGCGGCACACATGCAGTCTTAGTCATCTGTAACGGATATATGAGATTAAAATTAGCTCTGAAATTCGTCTTTGAATCATTCACAAAACAATAATGGGCCTACGCAAGACGCTCAGCTATCACAGTGGGACATTGCGACGCTCCGTGTCCGTTGAAATCTGATCAACTGCTGCACGACTGTATAATAAGAAATTTCAGTCGGTGAATGAACCACGTTATTTAACTCGTAGCCGGCAAAACCCGCCCGTCATTGTCCAGTCCTTCGTTTTCTACACTCCGCCAAGTTGTTTCACCGGTTTCAGTTGTTTCAGCGTTTATTGCTGTGTTCTGTAATTCCCGTGGAAAAATCCTGGCGTACAACACGACTGTTGTTTTTCATGCAGGGTCATGTACGTAAACGTTGTCGCGTTGTTTTGGAACAGTTATTTGGCGTACAAGGCTGCACAGAAATGAGGTCGACTGTCTTGTGCATTTTCGAACTTTTTATTGGACAGATATCTCACGGACTGATATGCTGATCAGTTGTTCATTTTTTTGTTAAGTAGGGGCCTACTTTCCGTCAAGTTATTTAAACAAATAGATTGTATTCCGTTTGATGTGTTGTGCGTTACGTTGATGCAGTGCATGGACATACCAACATCAGCACCTTATATTATGATTTTGATCACAGCAAATATAGAATCTTGTAACAACAGGCTAGATTAAAGGAAGTATAGTAAGGAGCGATTTCAACAAAAGAATAGAAATACGCGACTACGCAACGCACTGTGCGTCAAAACTGAACACTCACTTTTGCTCTAACTTGTCAACTTACTGTTAACCGATTTTACGAATTAAAAACAGGGTGCGTCTATATTGTGCTTAACGTCAGGTTGTTGTTGGCTCATAAAACAGCAGCAGGATAACTCATTTCTTTTCTGAAGCTTCACCGAACTCCGTAAATGCTTGGCGAGTGTTTTTTCTAGTAAAACTTCAGCGATAAAATACAGTACTACTACTGTGGTAATACTGTTATACGCCAGCCAAGTGCGCTGTAGCCGACAGTACGCTTTAACACCGCACCGGCGTCGCAACATTCAGTCTACGCTACTTTAAATCGTTCTCGTCATAGTTAACGATCACACACTCGCTGCACTAGCTCTAACGCAATACATTTACAACGACTACAGCATGCAGGCGCCAACGGTAGCTAATTCTAGGCTATCAAGACTTCCACGGACGGCCACGCCAGTTATAGGCCTACCGTCTGTAATATTAGCCATTAGCAACAGACTGGAACAAAGGGGCGGATTCAGACCGTCTTGCACTGTCTGCTGGAAAGCGGCCAAAATTTTAAGCAAATCTTTCTCTTATGCGTGGTTCAGTGACGAAATGTGTAATTTCTTAGCTTGAAAACAGAATTCCCTAACCGTATTAAGTAAGTGTACTTCTATAGCGCACGAAGTCATAGTAACAATGCGTTGTGATTTCTAAATAAAAACTCTGCTGTTCCACAGGCGTGGTCCCGCAGCAGCAAAGCTTCTGTCGCCAAAACTGCTGCGTGCCTGTGGAACAGCGAGTGTCGTGTTGGAAGATAAGCGGAGAGAACGACGACCATGCTCGAAGACGAGTCGAATGTCGGCAGTGAAGTAGGCCTACGTCGGCGCTTTTGACGCCAGTGACTGGTATTCCCAGTTTTCTCACATTTTGGAAGACGGCTTTTCAAGACGACTGGATCCGCTCTATCTCTAAGCCAGTAACAGTGGCGTTTGCTAAGCCCACAAGTAGACCTGATGTGAAGTAAACGACGCTGGCTGGGCCTCAAGCGGAAGTTACACAAGTAAGCAATGATATGTATCTGGTGCCTTTTGTTAGTAACCTACGCAAATGAACATTAACCGTTGCCGAGTTCGACTCCGAAACAAATGTTAATACAGCTGTTTTTTTGGCACGTACATTAGTGACGAAGTCCTGTGAACACGACACGATGTAAATATAACACTGACGTACGGAAGAGTGCGCATAATATACATCGCACGCCTCTGTAGTTATACTTAAAAACGAAGCGAAACTGCCGACGACGTAAGACATGGTTCGCGGTAGATGGTGATGCAGTATACAAGTGGACAACGGCGGACTGAGTCGGCTGCGGCGCGGGTTGATGGAACGTCGCAGACAACGATGATGACTTTCGTCTTGGCGTTTGTACACAGCAGCGGACTCCATTGACAGCCTACGAACACGCCATATCGTCATCTGTTTGTTTCTCGGAGTAAATGTGCATGTAATGACTTTTTAATTAAAAGTACTTTGGCAAAAGGCGGCATCGCCATCGCCATCTTTTCACCCATCGCACCTTCGAATGGATTTACGACACGAGATGGCATAATTTACGTAGCTGACGAAATCTAGCGCGCACGGTATCAAAATCGAAAAAGGAAGAAACTAAAAGTAAAAAACGGGCAGCTCAGAAGAAACGGTTTGGTTGATAGTCCATAAAGGCAGGCCGGAATTAGAAATGAAACTACGCGGAAGGATTTGTGAAATAGGTGAGTTTTAAGCCGCTGACCCCATCTAAAACATTTTAGGCCCATACGAGTCAGCCACTCAAACGGCGCATCTCGATCTGCTCAGACCTCTGCACACCTCACCCGTACATGTGCCCAACATGCATACTGATAGGCAAACACATCACGTTACGTGGACTTCGCCCTCGAAACAAGCAGATCCGCGTGGCGCTGCTGCCGACTGGTACGACCGCCTGGCGAACTTGACCAAACAATGCCTTTGATTCTGTCCCATTTGCCCCTTGAAAACGTGACGTCATCCACAAAACCTGAAGTGCATAACATTGTCGTCAGAGAAGGACAGAACTACGGCCACAGGTAATATGTACAGAAAATTTTGTGAAGTTTGGACGTGTGGATTTCCAGATACGCGACTGTACAGATAGACATACAGACACACTGATCGCAATAGTTCGCACCGGCCCTTCCGTGGGCGAAGTAAATATACACTGTGTCTCAAAAAAACGACACTGCTTCGGCTTGCTATAACTTCGACGAACATCGAACGATTTTGATTATTTTTGGAATATATGTTGCCAAGAAAGTGAGCAGCCATAATGGTACTTTATTTTCCCACTTCGTCTAACTAGTGCTTCAGCACTACCTGGGTAAACAGTAGGCCTAAGCCAAAAATTGCGTCTTTTCACTTAAACGCTGAATGTTGTTTTGCCAACAGACACACACAAACCACATTCATGTTATCACTTCGTCACAGCTAGCTGAACCGCCCTTCACTCACACAAGAATGGGCCGTATGCACAAAACAAGATAGGAAGGGGGTATGTCACACACTCGTCGTTTACCAAGTCTGCCGTGATGTCGGTCGCTGTGTCAAAAATGGGAGTTGTTATTTGTCGAACCTGAAGTGAAAAGTCAATGGACAGTATTGGTGCGATATCATACTATCTCAACGAATGTTACCTATTAATCAAACATGTTGTCGACGACAATATTATTTGCATTTCAGCAACACAGCTCATGCATGCACTAGCGCATCATGCGCATGGAGCGTGCAACACAATTCAACAGCTGCTCCGCAAAGCTCTACTTCATTTCTCTTGAGCTCTGGCCTCAGCAGGCCAGAGCTGAACTCAATTGATTACAAGATTTTAATTAGGGAGTCCAGTCCACAGCAGCATGAATATAATCAACAAAACAGAAGAAATCAAGCAGCGACTGGTTGAACTCTGAAAAGGCAGTCATACAGCATTGAGTGAAAAGATGCGATTTTCGCGTTTCTGTTTTGCTAGGCAATGCAGAAGCATTACTTAGGAAGTGGAAAATAAATCATAATTTGACTGTCTGTTTTATCTGTAAGATTCCTGCCAAAACGTATCAAAATCAGTTGATGTATGTCGAAGTTATAGCAAGCCAAAGCAGTGTCGTTTTTGAGACAGTGTAGACGCATTAAAACAAGAAATAACAGTTTAAAAACTCGGCAAAATCTGTTTTGGTTAAAGAACATTTAAAATGCGGCGGATTTAAAATTAGTATTGCAACTAATCTTGCGTTTCTTATATCCATTCGTACGTTGCAGTTGCGGTATAGGCGGGCAGCGATCGAGAGCGCAACAGAACCTGCATTCTCAAAAGTAAGTAAAGTAAAGTATACTTCGATTTGTATAGCGCATCGTCGTAACTACCTCTAATGAGCTCAAACATGGATTACACAGATTTACTTGCAAATTACACCATTCCTGCCTTACTCCCCAGCCGCAGAGCATCACCGCCCTTTGGCTGGTACTCATTGTACCGTCCACGGAGGGTAGAAGGTTGAGTCGACCTGGGTTGTTGCTTACATACCGAAATAAAGTGCCGCCTCCGGAAGTCGAACCCGGACAGCCCAGTACTAACCGGGCTCAGCGTAGGTTAACCTCGTTGATCGAGACCAAACGATGTTACTACTATGCCACGCCGCCACCCAAAGCAATCGTAAAGCGTAAACAGTTTTGTACCTGGACCATTTCTGTAACAATTTACGCAAACTTCACATGAAGCTGCGTAATCGTGTTCCTATTTTTATAAATAGCTGAAACGAAAATGTCACATTTACTTACTAGTAAGTCGATCGGTGTCAGTGGCCGTAACCACCGTATCCTCCGCCATAGCCACCTCCATGCCCTTTTCCACCACCACCATAGCCACCATAGCCACCTCCGTGTCCTTTCCCTCCCCCTCCATACCCATATCCACCGCCGCCGTAACCACCTCCATGACCTTTTCCACCTCCTCCATAGCCATAACCTCCACCTTTGTGACCTCCTCCGTAGCCACCCCCTCCATAACCACCATAGCCACCTCCATGACCTTTTCCTCCACCACCATATCCATATCC
>Ga0209780_1001953_pt1 | contig 14215 bp, 12 predicted proteins | sample WorMetexBAHAMAS2_FD_187384 | JGI IMG/M metagenome (GOLD analysis project Ga0209780, IMG submission 187384) | Marine gutless worms symbiont microbial communities from Max Planck institute for Marine Microbiology, Germany - Inanidrilus exumae... | ecosystem: Host-associated > Annelida > Digestive... | reverse complement strand
TTGCCTGCACCGTTTCTACTGAGCTACTCGGTTTTTGATTTTTATTTTTTCATTATTTTTCGTTTCTGGGCTGTGCGCTAGATTAAGCTGGCCATCTCGTCAGCTTTTGAGTGCACATAAATCTACCGTATCGTATCGTATGATGGTGATAACAATAATGTACTGTAGATACTGTTACTTAGTTTTATGTCGATTGAGCAGGGATTTCGTATAGGATTACTGTTTATTTTTGCAGGCGATACAAAACTGGCATTGAAGGTTTTGATGCACACCAGTTGTCCTTCTGTGGATGAACGCAACGAGCACGGTCACTATCGCATTATTTGCAGTGTGCCTTTTTATGTACCAGTAGCCTTTCTTTCCACCTGCAGATAAATGCAGTTGATCCTTGAATTTGCTTCTAAATGCAGATAGAAAGAGTTTTTGAGATTTAAGCTGTTGGTCTCCAATTTCATTATATGGGAAACTAATGTCTGTGTGACAGATCTTAATCCCTGACCCTGACCCTGCTAACTCTAACACTAACCTTAACCATGCTAACCCTAATCCTAACCATAACTTAACCCTACTATCACCTAAACGTCTGTCACTGAAATGATTTGTTGCCAAAACATTGTATGCCTTGATTTTTATCATGTGCAGCGTAATTATTATGATGATAACCTGCAGTGCCAGAGCAATGAAGGGATGAAATTGAAAAATGGCATTCTTTTCTGTGTTTTTATACTTTTGTGTTTCTGTCTCTTATCAGGATTTCTTTATAAGTCTTGAATGGTTTTATGAAATTTGTGGAGGTACATCAAAAATATGATTTTGGGATAGTGTTACCACATTTTGATGGTTTTTACCAACATATGTTTTTGCTCCTGTGTGAGAACCAAAACTGCTGTGGCTGTGTTTATAGAAGCACAAATCATAAGTTGATGCAAAACTTGGAAAACAGGGCAGCACATGATGGCTAGCCATTGTTGTAGGTAGCACTGCTCTGCATCTAGCCAGTGTTGCTGGCATGGCAGACGTAGTGAGTACTTTGACTGAGATGGGCGCTACAGTGTCGGCAGCAGATCTTCATGGCTACACCGTACTCCATCGTGCATGTCAACGCAACCATGCTGCTGTTGCACGCATGCTGATTGTCCAGGGCAATGCTAGTCCAAATCGCCGTGTTCCGGAAACCGGGAATGTTCCTCTTCACCTTGCTGCCGAGCATGGACACGTGGAGACTGTCCAGGTGTTTGATTTTAACTACCTGCATCACTGTGTAGCCCGGTAAAGGAGGGTACTGTAATTGTGTCGATATTTTATCATCAGATAACTCGAGAAAGCCTTGACTGATCTTTGTAAAATATAACACTTTTATATGATAAATAACTGAGGGTGATTAGACTTTGAATTCTTTGGCCACAGAATTAGAAAAATAACTGAAGATAATTTGACATCCCTGGAAAAGAAACATTATGCTGCATCTGATTCCATCTTGCATGCTGTTTTATAACAGCTACAATAATAATACTATTATTTATCTCAAAATGCTCTATTTTTGCCATTATTTTAGAAAAACTTGAGTTACATGTATCATTTTAGATTATTGTATATCTGTTATTTACAAATGTGTTTATTAATGGCAACATGCGTGAAGCACATGCACTGGTATTCAGTTACTCAGGAGCGATTTTGAGGTTTTTTGCCCCACGGGTGACAATTTGCATTGATTGGGGTGAAATTTGGTGTGAAGGAGTCGACCAAAAGTTGAGTTCTCCATGCCAAATTTTAGTCCATCAGTGCAGGTGTGGGCGTGGGACCCTAAAACGGACAATTTCACGCAATTTTGGAATATAAACGACCTGCAGGGCACATACTATGTGTGATTGTAAAGAAATGTTCAGAGTTTGTGGGAAGCTTCATGTTTGGTCAGCTATTAAAATTTGGGTGGATTTGCTCAAGTGGTTTAAGCTATGGGATGCACTTCCCCCAAAATTATCAGTGCCCCTTAGCAGCGAAATTGTAGGAGAATGGAAGCACATTTTGGGGTACAAGAATGGCCTGGACCTCTTCTATAGCCGTGCCAAGTCTGTTGGGGCTCGGACTTTGGAATCTGTCAGTGAAGGCAACATAGTTTAATGTGTTTTGTCTCTCATTGTCTGTCTTGCTTTGGAGTGACAAATTTTGTGCACAATTTTGCCATCAACGCGTTGGAATTTGGAAATGATTTTGATATCGTTGGATAGAGAAAGGTTTGCAGTTGTGTGCCTGTGTTCAACTTTATCTGTATGCCGCTAAATGACACCACCACTGAATGAAGTTGAAAATTGGATATTAAGCACCAAAATAAACAGCCAATGAAACTGCTGAATGTGGTTGTGACTGCTTAGATGCTACTGAGTCTTGATGTTCCCAGTTGTTCACGGAATTACAATAAGCAAACTCCATATGAGCTAGCACTGAACAATGGCTATTCAACATGTGCTGAGGCTATCGGTAATAAACTGTCTTAGCTAGACTAGACGAACCTGTTTAAATTCAGTCTTTTCTGTATGTGTGTATGGATGATGCTAAAGTTTTTTTTGCATTGTAGCTGATGTACAGTTTCACAATTAAGTTTATATTATTGTTGTTGTTATTATTATTACTTGTAAAATAATAATAATAGTAGTACTGGCTGAAAAGCCATGATGTGCATACAGTAGTAATTCTGCACGTGTGAAGTAAACTTTATTTTAGAGGAAAGTTTGCAAATTTTTACAAACTTTATTTTGTGAATTTTCTTTATTTTTTAAAAAACACTTTTTAGAAGAAAATGGATAAAGTTTCTGGAAGTAGGCTTTTTTTCTATAAAATGATCAACTACAAATAGTGAAGAGTACTCTGAGCATGCTGGATATTACTTCTTGTTGACTGGTGATGAAATCGTATTGATGGCAGTAGTTATTAACTTTTAAGGAGTATGTCAACTGTAGCTAATCTATCAGTTAAATACTGTGCCATAAACAGCTGAAAAAGTAGCTTATGATTCACCCTGAATGACTTTTATTTTGTGGCATAAGTTTGTGAACAACTTTAACAAACTTCATTTTGACTACAACTTAGAACAGCTATGGTTTTGTGCTACATTCTGTTTGGATACTTGTTTATATATGTAGCATATTCTTAGTTTGCTTCCTTGATTTTATCTTTTTTAGGTCGACTCCTTCGAGTAAACCTAATAAAGTGGGTCTCAAATGTCCGTCCGCCCGTCCACAAAACGTTTCTTCGATTTCAATGACATTCGGTATGTAGGTAAAGGTCGATGAATGATGCTTGTCGGTATGCAGTATGACCCAATTCAAGGTTTAGGTCAAGGTCAAGGTCACGAACCCTTGAAAGTCAGAAATTCGGCCATTTTCAAAGGCTATTTCCCCCGTTTATAATGGGGCTGGCAAATGACCATGGATTCTTAAATTAGGGCACAAATACCTAAAGCTTAATGGGGCCGGTTTTTTTATTTTTGTCCTAGATTTTGTGTCACGTGACTTTGAAGTTGGCAGTAAGTAAGAGTCGACCGCCAGTCCCATATGGGGCTAATTTTTTATTTCTATTTTAAGCCTAATTTCAGCTCGTTACTTTCTTTTCCGTGATTGCTACGTTTGTTCATATGTCACTGCATATTATGTTGGACTTGTATCAGTAACTGCTTTATCTGTAGTTGTATTTTGTTGCCTATTGTAATTTTTCGTATATGCACTAGGCAGACACGTTGATTGATGTTATAATGCGTGTTGTCAGTGTTGCTAACACAGTGCATTTGTTGTTTGTAACTATAGACAACTATAATGCTCCACAAGCACTGACAAGCAAGAAAGACTGGTTTCATGAGACAATCAGTCGTGAGGTACCTTCATTTTGCATTCCGTCTTCTTGCATTATTGACTTTGCCAATTTATTTACCTGTAATGCTGTAACTAACACAGTTGGTCACAATATAAACTTAGTCATACTTTGTTGTATACTTCACCCATTGTTTGCTGGGCATACTAGAACTGCAAGCAACTAGTTGAAACAAACCATACATTTCTCGTCAATTGGTTTTGTTCAAAAGTACTGTTTGTGACATAAACTTTTGTGGTAGGTTTTTAGTGGCAGCATACTCAGGGGGCGATTTTGAGGATTTTTTGGCCCACAGGGGCAACAACTTGTACTGATTGGGGTGATATTTGTCGTGGAGGAGTCAACACAGAATGACAAAGTTGTAAATACGGTAAAATATGGAGATTTTTGCCCCCCCCCTGGGGCGACCAAATATACTAATTCAGATGAAATTTGGCACATAGGCATAGAATGCTTACGTTGGTTTACTCTGGCTGGCCAAATTTGGCCCCGATCGGACAAGGGGTGTGTATGGGATTTTAAAATCTCGATTTTTGGTGGTTTGTTGTCGGTTTTTGCCATGCACAGACAACAGCATATACCTGAAATTTGGCACGGAAGCATGTACCACTTGAATAGCTGGGTGTAGCTGGCCATGCTGCTGGTGTTGCGGTGGCTCAGTGATGCTTACATTTTCTAGTTTGATTTACTGTTTACTTTTATGTATTCTAAGGGAAGCTGCTCGTGCCTCCTTGAGTGCCATGCTGTCCTGTTCAGTATTTAATTGCATTTCTTAAGTTGTTAACTTGTAGAATTTTAAAAAGTAAATACAGTGACATTGACGATGATGACGACAGTGAAAATGGTATAAAACAGGAAGCTGAGGCTTTGCTGGATCGTCATGGAGCACTCAATGGTTTGTTCCTGATCCGCCCAAGTACTCGCAGTGCAGACTGCTTGACACTGGATATCTGCTTCGAGCGAGAAAAGAAACGCTATGTTATCACTCACTTTGTGAGTTGGTTTCTGTGTGTTAATTTGTCTGCCACAAGCTGTTCAGCTGTTAGTCTGAGTGTATACAACAACACGTAATTTGACCTGCAGATGAAGTTGTGGATTTTTATTTGAGTATTTTACGTGCAATTTTGGTGGATATTTTCTAGAAACACCTTCAGTGGATGTCAGCATCTACAAGTGTTGTCTGGAACAACAGAACAGTGTTCTTTTGAACAGTTTTTATTGGACACTTGCCAAACTATTTTTGACGGGAAATCACTCCACATTTATGACGTTTCAAATTTGCTACACAGATTAACCATGTCAAGTGCCAGCCACTGGATGCTAAATTTTTCCAAAGGGGGTTGTCAGGGGGGAGGTATGCGTTCTACTGAGCCCTTCTAGCTTCATCAGAAATCAACTGGTGTTTAGCTAGTACAAATTGTTTCAGAGTTTGATGCTTCACATTTTTCAATGGTTCAATGAAATATTTGTAGTGTGTGGACATATGAAGCTAATGGATGGCAAATTAAATGTGGAACTGGATCTGCTTGTAGATGATGACATATTTCATTGACCAAGGGCCGCTGCTACCATCTCTAGAGCATCTTGTTGAGTACTACTGTGTTTTAGCCGATGGCCTTGTTACAACTTTGCAGTATGCCTTGTCTCCAAGTACGAATTTATGAAATTAATTTTGGTTTTACATCAGGTGTCTTTCTAAATATTTTGAGGAACTAACTGTTTTATGTTTTTGTTGAGTTTACCATCTAAGCTTACATTATTGTACGTTTGCAAAACTGTTTTGTTAGTTGTTGGCATGGGCCACAGACCAGTGGTCTGTGTTACTTGGTCAAGATTTGGCAGCTATTTTGCTGTGGCTTGACAGTGTTCCAGCATTTTTTGAGAATCCACACACTGCTATTAATCATGTGCCAGAGCCACAAGGCTTTTTATTTTCATTTTTGTTCATGCAAATATAAACATTATACACAGATGCATAGATGCAGGCTTGGCATGTTGGCATGCCATGTCTCACTGCCAACTAAGTTACAATTGGCTATTTTGACGTGGCTTAACTGTGAAAATTGGGAATTGGCTGTTTAGCATTTTTTTATATTTGAAGTGGCTTCAGCCCTGGCATGCTGTGCAGCAATGTAGCTACGGATAACTATGAAATAACAGGGTGACAGTGACAAAAGTTATACCAGTGTTCTGGATGCCATGATTGTTGGACAAAGAAATGTAAACACTAAGTCGTGTTATTTTGATATTGCTTTCTGGTACTAGCACTAAGCTACTGATTCAATTTTGTTGAAATAACATGAGAAATCTTTACCAGTTGAATTTGCACAGTGTGACATCATGCTCCACAACATGGAGATCCTATCATGACACTAGATTACTGTGACATGACTTCACTCTATGTATATTCATTGTGTCGTCCATCAGGGCCATGCATCTTGTAGCCTGTTGCTGTACAGATGGCAGGGTAAAGTCTATGGAGTCAATATCAGAAGGTTGTCGTGCTCGTTACCCACCTGACGTACCTGGCCGTGATCGTGTATGGCTTTGCACCTGATGTTATTCGGATAAATACTTTGTAATCTTCAGCATGTGAGGCTCAGCCATTTCGAAGAAACCTTGTGATGCTTTGTATCATTTTACAGACTGTTGAAGTAAAACTACCACCCTTGTGCCATATAGATTGCCATGATTAATTGTTTACTTTAATTCTGCAGTCTTGTTTCTTTTAACTTTTGTAGAAAATGTAACAGAAAAGACTATGAAGTCATCACCATGATGTCTTTAATGACTTATCATACTGCTGTGCAAATTTCTGTTGAACTTTCCTTTGTCTTGTTAACACTGAGAACTCTGGCATCTTCTCCGTAATCAGAATTCACTAATGTCCATCAGCAAGGGTATGCAGGCAGTAAAAGTTTACTCATACAAATCATAGAGTGCTTCGTGCATGTGTTGTTGCAGCCGCCGGCAGCCACGGAGCCAATGATTCTTGCTCGTGACTCTATCACTACCAGTACGTTATTCTCATCCAGTTCTTGTCTCCATTTCATGCCACTGAACGCTTTCAGATTTGTTTGTACACCTGTAAGTTTAAATATTTGGGCTTAGTGGCATGGGTCATTTTTGAAGCCACATGTTAATGGACTTTTGCCAGTTGTATGAGATATGCATGAAGATAAATGTGGTTAACTGTCATGAACTTGACTTGCCACTAGAAAGATGAGGACGGTGTACGTCGGCAGGTGTTGACGTACATCGCCGACATGTTGACACCAGCGTCCAGTCACTGAGCACTGAGTACTCAGCCACTGACTGTGACTCCATCGTGCCGCATACACATCGTAAGCTTGCCGAGAGGGCTTTCTCAGTCGCTGCACCTAGAGCTTGGAAGCCGCTGCCGACCGAACTGAAACGTCAGCCTGTTCCACTGACATTTTCAAACGTTCCCTTGAAACATTTTTATTTCAGTCTGCCTACTGCCGTGAAACACGTGTTGACTGACTTTTGTAGTGCGCCATTGGTCAGACTGTAGCAGGTCGATAGAAATAGCTCTTTTATTTGTATTTAGTATGTTTGTTTGCAGCAATTGAGCTTGGACAGGGTGAGTTTGGTTCAGTGTTGAAGGGCACATGGCAAGCACCCAGCGGCGAATTGGTATAACATCCTGTGTCATACACCTTTGTTAGGTCGACTCCTCCGTGTCGACCTAATTAAGTTGGTCTCAAATGTCCGTACGTCCGTCCGCCCGTCCACAAAAAGTTTCTTTGATTTCAATGAAATTTGGTAGGTACGGAGAGGTCGACGAGTGATGCATGATGGTATGCAGTATGACCCGATCCAAGGTCAAGGTCACGAGCCCTTGAAAGTCGGAAATTCGACCATTTTTGAAGGCTATCTCCTCAACCATTTATAATGGGGGCTGGCAAATGACCATGGATTCTTAAATTAGGGCACAATACCTACAGCTTATCGGGCCTGATTTTTGATTTTTGTCCTAGTTTTTGTGTCACGTGACTTTGAAGTTGGCAGTAACGACAGTTGTGATTCTCAACAAAAATTTTTCTTCCGATCTCAATGAAATTAGGTATGTAGGTAGAGGTCGATGAGTGATGCATTACGGTATGCAGCATGACCCGATCCAAGGTCAGCGTCAAGGTCACGAGCCTTGAAAGTAGGAAATTCGACCATTTTCGAAGGCTATCTCCTCCCCCATTTATAATGGGGGCTGGCAGATGACCACGGATTCTTAAATTACGGCACAATACCTAAAGCTTATCGGGGCCGGTTTTTAAATTTTAGTCCTAGTTTTCGTGTCACACGTGACTTTCAAGTTGGCAGTAACTAGGAGTCGACCGTCAGTGTAACTGTTGATCATTGACACAACCACAAGTCTCTGTTTGCATATTGTCTGGCGTTGGAAGCCTACTTAACTGTAGCACATATGCTTGTACTGCCCAGGTTTGAATGAGTTGAATAAAGGTAAAACACTCCATAAGCTGAAAATGTTGTAACTTTGAACACTGAATGTAAGTAATTTTCACTGCCAGTGACGCTATGTCGTGGCTAGATCATTTGCAACATGTGCACGTATGTAGTGCAGTTTGCACGTGGAGATACAGGCTGACTTAATCGACTTGTTGAAGCCTCAGGCTACTCAGCATGTAATAATAATAATAACATTACAACAAGAACAATTTATAATGCGCACAAATTCAAGCATGCTTGAATCAGATGCAGTTGCCAGGTGGCCAGATGGGGTGTGTTAATGATTGATATTGAGTTTGGATATCAGATCAGATTTGAGATGAGATATGTTGTGGCTAGGCATATTGTGGCATACTGCTAGAAACATTTACCACACAGTGTTCAAACGTCTTCTGCTGGACTGTCTGCCAAGTTTAAACATGACAGTACTTTTTAAATGGCATATTGGTATTTCTGTTGGCAATACTTGTCTAAAATATTGCCATCAGCCATTCAGCCTTGCAGCTGATCTCACTAATATGGTGGTAAGACCACACTCTGCTTAGTGTTTGCAGTCAGTATTTAAGGATCTCAGCATATCGCCTGTTAGTAATTATCATAATTTATTGATGCGTTTGGAAGTCATAGGAGGCTAAAGGTGGCGCATTTTTGAAACAGTGTAGAAGTCGAGTCATGTTTACATTGATCATATACTTGCAGCGGCACAAATTCACTGCTGACTGGCAGATACATTGATGATCTGCTGACAGCGTTAGATTGTCGTGCTCAGGTTCCAGTTGCCGTGAAAACGTTGAATCCTAGTCACCTGTCCACGGGGAAGGAAGAGTTTCTCGGTGAGGCAAAAGTCATGGTCCAGCTTGATCATCCGTGCATCGTTAAACTCATTGGCGTCTGCCAAGAACCGCAGTTATTGCTGGTGAATTGACGCATCTTTTCACTCTGTGCTACTGCTACTTCCGTTTAGCCGCCGTTATTCCACGTCAACCTGGGTCAGCAGGTTCCCATTTGGGTCCAGTGCCTCTACCTGTTCCCAAACAGAACCTATAGGGTTTAGTGGAACAGGGTTTTTACGGTCCATATGTTCTTCCTGCCATCCAACCGTGAGTTTCCAAGCACTGAAGGGAACATGAAGCACTAACCCTAATCAGTGGCCTGGCCTCCTCGGATTATCCTGTTTTTATCCACAACCGGACTACTGATGGAGGGGCATTGCTACATTTATGCTGGCTTTCTGACGCCAGTACCAGCTTTTCACACTGTAGTTGAATAATAGTATAGAACTTACACTAGCAGCAGCAGCATCAGTAATTATTTTACAGCTTGAATCATTTGGTGTGGAGAAATGAGTTACAGTTGTGCAGGTAAGTAAGTAAGTAAGTAAACATGTATTTTTAGAGTGGCCTAAATAACAACGTTACTACAAGGACCACTATAACGATGCCAGACAAGCAGTTAGAGAATCAGGTGTGGATACGATAGTTGAAAAAGATGAGTCTTTAATTGACGTTGGAAAGTCTGCAGTGATGGCGATGAGATGACGGACACTCGCAGACTGTTCCAAACTTGAGCTGCAGCAACCGGCATAGCGCGGCTGCCAACAGTAGACAGTTTGATGGGCGGTATGACCAGGCGGCTGGTACTTGCTGACCGCAGAGCTCGCCGACCAGGTAGGTCAGTAGGTAATGTAGTAAAGAGATCAGTGTTTGATATATCACACAATACACACAGCAGATGACTTCAGAGATGAGTTTCCAGTCATTTTAGTTAGTTGAGCTGGCACTAATGATGTTATAAAATAATTACTGTAAGTAAGTAAGCAAGTATTCATACTTGAGCTTGCTATATCTATTAGCATGTATCAAACATTCATGGAACGTTGCAATAAAGGAAATCGAATAAAAGCAGTCGATTATAGAAAAGTACAGTGTAATACAGTATAATACATACAAATGTAAAAAAAGAACAAAATGATAGTAATTGAATGTTACAGTAAGTTAGTACGTGTGACTAAGAAGTATTCAATAGTATGTCTTTATTGTAAGGTACAAGAGCTGCTAGCAATGGGTTCATTACTGGACTTTTTGCTGGACTATGCTGAGAAAGTGTCTGTCAGTGTCGACCTGCCTCTGTGGGCAACTCAGATAGCATATGGCATGAGTTATCTTGAGACCAAGTCACTGGTTCACCGAGACCTCGCTGCTCGAAACATCCTGCTTGCCTCGAAATCTCAGGTGAAAGAGAAACATAAACTGTGACATTATGTAGGGCTGTTGAGCGATTAATTTTTTTAATCGCGCGATTAATTATTTTAATCACGCGTTAATCGTGCAGTTTTAATGCACATTTCCTTTGTGTTGTGTTACAGGTGTAGGGGTGTACGGGCCCTAGGGAGTAATGAATCACCAGAGATGTGCGGACTGTGGGCACGTCCGCCGTCGCGGCCAGACGCGTCGGACGTGTCCGCAAGCTTTTCGTATTTCGCACGTCTGCGAATATATATTCGGACGCAATCTTAAGTGTAACTACGTTAGCGCTTTCGCGGACGGCCGGACACTAACGCATCCTAAAGTAGCGTTATGCAGCCATAACGTGCGCGTTACGGTCGTAACGCACGGCCGTCAACGGCGGTCGACCGCGATCTAACGTGTGCGAAAGCGAGGGACCGTGTCAAAAATCTAGCTTGTGCACGCCGTCGACAGCCGTATCACGCCTTCAACGCCTTCGTCCGCCCGCGTTCGCAGACGTCTGATTGCGGTCGAAGGCCGTAACGTGCACTTTACTTAACTGCACGTTACGGCCCTAACGTGGCCGTAACATGCCGTATAGATCACGTTACGGCCGCAGTGAGAACTGAGAACGCTACTTAAGGTCGTCAATTTCGTGAAATTTACAGTAGTGTCTCAACCGAAAAGTAAATGCTTGTTCATTAAAGGAGTAAAAGTTTGATTATCTTGAGGTTTGTATTGAATCTTGCAACTGGTGTGACTAGTTTGCGTTGAAAATTTTAACGGCGTTAATTTTTTTAATCGCAGTTAATTCCTTAACGCGTTAATTAACGCATTAATTCGACAGCCCTAACATTAAGTGATTATCTCGCTTGTGATACTGTGACTTGATGACACAGTGATACAGTTAAGAGGTCGTGGTGGTTGACCTTTGTAATAAACTGGGGCACTGACTGGAACAGTATCTACTTGGTTGGATTGTTGTTTTTCAGTTTATTAAATGTTGACTTAGTAGAGACGTCAGACAGTGCTGTTTCATAGGTGAAGATCTGTGACTTTGGCTTGTCGAGAGCAATTGGCGCCAACAGCGACTGTTACAAAGCAGCGCATGGTGGCCGGTGGCCGGTCAAATGGTGAGCGTGAAGCTGCATACATGTTGTGCTTGAAAAGTTTTTCTCAGATCTCATAAACTAACTACCGGTCTGGAACTTGCTACTGGACAGTCTTTGAGATACAATACGTACTGTTGACCGTTTCTTATGTGATCTGAAAACTTTTCTTAGTGTGCTAGCATACACAGTATATTAGAGGCTCTGCAACAGTTGACACCGACATTGAATTTGACATTCAGTTATGTCTCATTTTATTACATATTTATATTTTATAAGGTCGACTTTTCGACAGGGTCGACCTAACAAAGCCAGTCTCAAATGTCTGTCCGTCCGCCCGTCCATATTATGACGTACGTTCGTCCGTCGACAAAAGTTTCTTAGATTTCAATTAAATTTGGCGTGTACGTAGAGGTCGATGAGCGACGCACGACGGTATGCAGTATGACCCGATCCAAGGTCAAGGTCAAGGTCACGAGCCCTTTAAAGTTGGAAATCTTTCCATTTTCGAAAGCTGTCTCCTCCGCATTTACAATGAGAGCTGGCGACTGATCACTGATTCTTAAACTAGGGCACAATATCTAAATTTGTTCGGGCCGAATTTGTGATATTTGGCCTAGTTTTGTGGGTTCTTAACAAAGCTGGGGTAAAGAGGAAACGGTTAGACACTGTCAAAGCAAGGAAGCTAGCGTACTATAGTCACACCATGAGGAAACAAGGGAGAAAGAGATAATGCAAGGAACAATGTCAGGTGCACGCAGGCGAGGAAGACCACGCACGGCCTGGATGGACAACATCAATACGTGGACAGGACTCCACGTGGAAGAGTCAGTCAGAATGACAGAGGATAGAGATAAATGGAGAAAGTACGTCCATGGTGTGGCCGACCCTCAGATGAAGGACGGCTAAAGAACAGAACAGTTGGCATGCAGTTGATTGATTGGTATTGGTCGTTTAGGTATGCTCCGGAGTCAATCACGTATGGTACATTCTCGAGTGCCAGTGACGTGTGGAGTTATGGCATCACAGTGTGGGAGATGTACTCACTTGGTGATCAACCGTATGAGGAGATGACAGGCAGTGAGGTCTCTTGTGTTTCTTGTGACTCACTTGATGAATATGCAAAACGAGTCAGCTGTCTTTAATATGAAACCTTTACATCCTACTCTCATTATCATTGTATTTTCTTATGGAAAAACGTCATGAAACAAAATGAAAAAAAAACTGTAGCCTGGCACGAATTTTCTGTTTACAGGTGAACTTTTTTTGAAGCATGCTTACCAGTTTTCCCAACTGTCTCATTCCCAAGAGAACTGTTTGTTGGTTTTTTTGCAACTCTTATTTAATTCATTACTAAACAAATAGGCCTCGAATGGGCTGCCCAGTTATGTGCCCTGATTCACTTGTTGATTCCGGCGATATATAAATTGTTTATTTGCTTACTTAACTGACACTGTCTAAATCATTTAGAGGTCAGGGTCATAGGTCAAAGTTCACGGTCACGGGAGAAAACAAGAGCTCATCATTTGCTGGTATGACTGATCATGGCGTAGCAAGAGCCAAAAACAAATAGTATAGAACAGCAGATCTGAATTTAAAACAGTAAATAAGTAACAACAACTGTGTGATTTTTCATTCAGCACACAGAGTGTTGCTAATGTGGTTGGTGCAACATCGAGTGAGGTGGTGATTGGTCGTTGATGCAGGTGCTGCAGTTTATTGAGCGTAACGGTCGGCTGGATCGGCCGCAGCTCTGCCCAGCCGACATCTTTGACTTGATGCGCCGCTGTTGGTCTTTTGCTTCAGTTGACAGACCAACGTTCAGCAGCATTCATAGTGAACTGCAGATTAATAACAACTACGAGAACTTGCCGTTGAGGAAGGCCTGAGAGATCCATGTTGTACACACACACACACACACACATACAGATATTAAGATAGCCAGATAACACTCGACCATTCTGTGTAGATATGTACTGCAAAGTCACAAGGGGCCATTTTTATGCTGTAAAGTAAAGTAAGTAAGTATATGTCGATTTGTATAGTGCATCGTCGTAACTACCTCTAATGCGCTCAGACATGGATCACACAGTTTTACCTGCAAATTACTGCATGCCTGCCTTTACTCCCCAGCCGCAGATCATCACTGCCCTTTGGCTGGTACTCATTTTACCGTCCCACAGAGGGTAGAAGGCTGAGTCGACGTTGGTGGTTGGTTACATACCAAAATAAAGTGCGGCCTCCGGGAGTCGAACCCAGACACGGTCACCCATCCCAGTACTAACTGGTCTCAGCGTAGGTTAACCTCGTTGTTCGAGACCAACGACGTTATTAATACGCCACGCTGTTACCCGTATATACTGTACCGTATATATCGCGGTTTACACACACACACACAAACACAAAAGTCAAACTGAAAAGCTATAGAATAACACAGACTATGCCGGTAAATAACACTAGTAATCAGTGGCGTAAACATGCCTAAAAATTTGGGGGGGGACGAGAACTGGCTTGAGTCCAAGTAACGAG
>Ga0209780_1001952_pt1 | contig 14215 bp, 2 predicted proteins | sample WorMetexBAHAMAS2_FD_187384 | JGI IMG/M metagenome (GOLD analysis project Ga0209780, IMG submission 187384) | Marine gutless worms symbiont microbial communities from Max Planck institute for Marine Microbiology, Germany - Inanidrilus exumae... | ecosystem: Host-associated > Annelida > Digestive... | reverse complement strand
CTATGTTAGTGTGGTTAACATTGCCTTTTTATGATTTTTGCGGTTTTAGATCCGTCGCCGTTAACAGTGTGTATAAACTACAGTTTTTTTTACATTTATTTACGTAGGGGTTGTGAGCTACCTACAGTTTGCTTTATTGTGCGTGCACTTAGTGGCAGCTGTCTGTGTCGGTTACTAAATGCTGCATGGCCTATATTGCATGTTGCAAAACCATCAAAGAACTTTACCTTCTCTATAAACAACGTCAACTTGCCATCCCGTAGCACTGTTAAAGATCTTGGCGTGCTTATCAATGACTCTCTTACTTCGCAGTCCCATGTTAACAAGGTGTCGCCCTAACGGGATGAAACACTACTGGCCCGCCGTGCATTGTTACCGTGCAGCTATAATTATACTGGAGGCGGCATGACGTCATCGCCAGTAATAAATTTTTATTGCCAGTTTATTTTACTCTGGCGAACGAAGGAGTTCAAATGCGTTGTGCGTCTAGATCCTCAAGTCGCAAACATTTCGTGTGCGTTGGCGCCAACACGTCAGTGGCTATGACGTCACATTGTACAGTACTGAGCACGCACCTGTTGAACTGTTCCGTGCAATCACGCATAAGCGCAGTGTAAATGCAGCTCGAGCTTCGAACGCTATATACTGCGATTGAATAATTACTGCTGTCGTGAGTGTTTTGCCGACAGCCACCGCCCACTAGGTCGGTGTTAGACCGTCCGTTGAAAGGTATCGCGTTCCGCTTTGACACACTGTCCTTACTGGCAATTTTATTGTTTTAGACACGTAAATACTACTGGTACATGGAACGGCGCTAGCTAACTGGACACGACGGGTGGCGGCGTGGCGTAGTGGTAACGTCGTCGGACATATCAACGAAGTTACTCTACGTCGAGCCCGGTTAGTACTGAGATGGGTGACCGTTTCGTTACACGGGTATACCGTCTCGGTATGCAAACATCCACCCAGGCCAACTCAGCCTCCTACCCTCAGCGAGATGGGAAATGAGTATCGGTCAAAGGGTCATTTCGGAGATGTTCTTCCCAGCCAATCTCTTGGCTTAGTACTGAAAACTAAAACAAATGCAACAAAAGCAAACATGCAGCCGTAACAAAATATACTAAAACACAAAATGATAAACTGAAACCAGGTTTGGTCGCCTCCTACGACCTCCGACCTGGAAACGTAACGGGTCTATTCTGGAAGAAGTAGTTAGATAAGTCAGGAAGTAAACGAGTAAGGAGGTAAATAAGTAAACATACAACACACATTTACATAGCAACACAGGAATCACGGCGCATTACCGCTCCGGGGTCCGTACGAAGGGGGGGAAGCGCTGTTAAGCTCTGCGGCTAGGAAATAAATGCAAGTATGGCTCATTCCACTTGTGAATAGGCCCTATGCCTAAACGTGTGGGTGGCAGGTAAAACTGCGTGATCTCATGCTTATACTTGCCATACCTGAGCGCCTTAGACATGAACAGCTCATAATAAAGCGCTATACAAAAATGATGTTTACTTTACTTTTACTTTACATTATGCTGCGACCACGAATAGCCTATGCCGCCGCTGCTGCATGCCTACCGCCTACTGCAACAAACCACGTGACCTCGAAGACCTACTAGTGAAGCTCCGCCTCCGTCGCTATAGCATTACGGCGTGTTGCAAATTAATAGTAGGCCTAGGCCGTCCGTACACATTGCTGCAATCAAGCTCGCGTAAGTTTCCAGCCGCCATTACCAATTCCTAACTGAAACATTTTGAGCAATGTACTCGAGCCAATCAAATAGGGCTATGAGCCCGCCGGTAAATGCTGCTACCATCCACATCTACCATCGCCATCTATTGTTATCATTGCTCATCCCAAAAGGTGACACTCATTTACCTTTCCACGAAAAGTGGAATATGTTGTCGACCTATAGCACTGCAGTAAGAGTTCGCAGTCCGTGCCCAAGGTCGTATATCGCAGTGGCACATGCATAGTGATAAACACAACTGTCCGCGGTGAGATTCGAACCTTGGTCAAAGCACACCGCAATGAGGCAACTGTATACGAGAGAGAGAGCACATTGAGCACATGCAGCATGACCGACGAGGACAAGCTGCCGAGAATCAGGCTGTCCAGTAACTGCACTGCTGCAGCTGCTGCTGCAGCAACAGCAATGTTGTGTAAGGGGAAATCGGATTTGGATGTGAAATTTGGATAGCGGCGACGCTGACGTCCAGTGATAAGCTGGCGTGGGCGAAGCCGTTCGACCTGGCATAGTGCATGAACGAATGCGACACTCGACTTGCGGTAGAGAGTAGCGACGGACGCTGACACTACGCACGACGGCGCGTCGAGCGACGTCGAATGAGAGTGTTTGGAGTCTTGTAAATAAATGTACAGTGAATATTGAAAGAACTGAATGTGTTACGCTCGGTTAATCGAAGAAACACACAGCTACGTAAAGAAATCAAGAAACGACGAATAACAACCAATAACAGTAAGCGCACGCCGATGGCACAACCAAGAATAGTAAATAGTTAACTATTTACTATTCTTGGGCACAATGACCGACCGCCGATCGACAACCCCCATGCAGCTTGTCCGTAACAAGCAACAACAAAGAGACGAATCTATCTTAGCAGCCATATACATCAGAAGATGTGGCCACGCACGGCGATTTGGTCTTGTTGAGCCACACCCGACACAGCGCCGGTCTCTGATGCGGCTTACGACTGACCGCCCACAGTCAGCAAATTCACACTCACCGATTCTTAGCAAAGTTTCGACAGCTCCGTGTCGTTCGGCGTTTACGCCCTTCTTGTCAAATTCCTACGGTGCGTACAACGCGTTTTATATGCTGTCGAACCTTCATAGGTGAATTTAAAAAATAGGTGAACCTCATGCATCGTTGTAAAATTCTCCCTTGCCACAAATAAACAGGTGGCGTCAATATTTGCTAAATAATAATTATAATTATAACGAGCCTGCAATCGTAAACAAAAACTTCGCCCCTGGTGCCGCCATCCGCGGCTCGGTCCTCTTTGATGACAGCGCAATAATTGTGTTATGTTCTTCCGGTTTTGTGTATGACGTCATGTTTTCAGATACTAGTGCCAACTGGCAGAATCAAAGACGACGTTATGTTTCGTCGAATTTGCTATGTGACGGCACCGGGAGCGAAGTTGTAGTTTACGAATGCCTTGTTTGTGCGATACGGCGTTAGGCCTATCCGAGTCCATGCATCAGTCCAGCCTCTGGCTGCCAAACCCAATAAATCAATCAATCAATCAATCAATCAGTCAATGAACCTGCGAATAAGTTTTAAAATAAGTATAAATATTATAAGTAACAAATGAACACGTACAAACTCATAACTGTTTCGTTATTTAAAAAACATGACTTCGAGCATGTTCTGACTTGTCAGATGTCAGCGATTAGTTCAACGTTGCGGAGTAATAGGAGCAACCAACCGCCGACAATACTGCATGTTTTCGCAACACACTGTAGTGATTCATGACAGACAAAGTCGACAGCCTACAGAAGTGGACTGCATCTTAGATGAGCAGTGGCCAGTGTCGCTGCAGCAGCAGCAGCAAGCAGGCGGCGCCATCACGGTACGGCGATGCTTTATTAAATGCCTCTCGTCTTCGTCTCAGGCAGGCGAAAGATTGATGAGCCTGTTTTCGTCAACCGGCACGCCGATCTTACACCAATCCTTACTTCCGTACTGTCGTTTCCGCGTTTAAATGTCAACCAGCTGCAACGAGGCACCAAAAACCATTTAACACTTTTTGAAGGAAAACAATGGCCAAGTAATACGTAGACCTGTCGTCCCCCACTTTGAATGGAATATTGGCTCACTTTATCTTTCGCTAAGGCCAAAGGCTAAAACTTTAGTCTAAGACCAAAGTGTAGTGTGACTTTATATTTTGCATTAATTAGGTTTTATACCGAACTTTTTTCTTGGTCTTAGACTTTGCTCTTAGGGAACGACAAAGTGACCCATTTTCCACATTTTCTTCGACGACTATCGTCGACTACTTCACTGCCATGTACGCCAAATCTCCACAGTGTACAAAATCAATCAGGTTACCTTAAACCACAAGTATATTTCACTATCCAGGGACAAACATCTACTATTGTTGGAAATCAGTCCTAGAATATTCTAAAAGTTGTTACCTAGAAATGATATCCACGATCTTCTAGAATTCAATCCTGGTGTACAGTATGATCAACGACATACTGGAAATCTACAGGGTGGGTCGAAAAATGTGTCACGCTATTGAACGGTAGAGTGTGTGCTAACGGATCGGTATCTCCATTAAGCCGTTTGAATATGAAAACGGTTTTGGTATCGTTGGATAGAGAACAGCAATCCTTCTCTTATCTTTCAGACGGTTATCACTGCTGAGACGTTATCTGTACTGTAGGGAGAGCCTGTGACTTCAGCGACGCAAATATAAACAAGGTGTCACCCTAACGGGACGTAACCGTACTGGCCTGCCGTGCAGTGTTACCGTGGAGCTATAAATAGACTGCAGGCGGCATGATGTCATCGCCTGGACTGCGCGCCTGAAGCCGCCTGCAGGCCGGCCGTGGAGTGTTACAGACCCCGACAGACGATGACGACGACAGACGCCAGCGACCGTTACTACTTTGCCCCCTACACTATGTGTAGGCGGGCCAGTAATAACGGATCATTGATACATGTTTCTGACATCGCGAAAATGTTCCGTGCATTGTCTGCACCATTTTCAGCAACATGGAGCATACATATACACAAACGGTGCAAGACGTACATCTACCAAAGTCTACGCAGCTGGCATGGAGAAGATGTAGTGATTGTAAAATTAGTTAATTATCCATAAAACGCAAGGAGTGTGCTACATAAGAGACTGGTATAATAGACGTACCGGTATAGTTCTTACCTGTTCCAACACGCGAGACTGCAGCAGTTCGGTAGCCACGATCATGATATCACCGTTCGCCCGTCGGTAAATCGCAGCAGATCGAACTAGTCCTTAGACGCCTATAGGCGAGCAGTCGGCGGCCTAAAGAATGCAGAGGCGCCCATACGGCCTAAGTAACGTACTTTGTATGCCGGCAACGTGTGACAGCGCGCCCGGTGGGGCCGGTATAGCACCACGGCGGAACGTGGCCTTTATTCAGCACGCGAGGCGATACGGTGTTGGCCTCGACGTTTGTATATATTCTACTTTATAAGCGTTAGTTCACCAGTGCAACGAGGTTTTGATTGACTGAGTTGATGTTTTTACGTCTCACTGGACACAGAATAGATATGGTGACAGTGACGTAATTTCTTCATTCCCGTCTATAGTAGCTGTTCTGGCCGCCCGCCGTGATGTAGACATACGCCCTGTCTTCAATTTCAACTTATGGGATTTCTGACCGTAAACGATTTTGGGTGCACAATTAGGCTTCAGAGTTCAGAGGTCGATTCTGTTGATTCTGAATCCGTTTTAAGCAAAATCAATCTCGAATCAAATCGGGGGCGCCGAAATGTCGCCGCAGAGTCGATGGAGGTCAGACAAGTACGAGGTCGTGGCGCGCAAAAAAGGAATTTTAAAGGCTCGTAAAAAGATGGCGACCTTTCTATATGGAGGCAGGGAGCGCTTATTTACGGCGGTTACGTGACACGCGACTTCCGACAGGAAACCGTCGTAAGAACAAGCGGAGGCCGGCCCGGTCTGCGATATGACAAATCGGTGATTTAAAATTCGCCTGGCGGACGACCGGCAGCGGGGGCGACTCAATCACACGTACGGCCCGGGCGCGGGACCGAGCAGCTGATTGCCGGCGCCGACGTCGGCCAGACTTCCGACTTCCTGGCCATTGATCACCGGCCGGCGAGAGGGTCGCGAGTCGGAGCGGGCTACGACGGGCGCCGATCGGCGACACACTGCGCGACCACCCACCGGGTCAGTGAGACACTCCCGGGGCGGTTTCTGATCTCTTAGTTCCCTAATATATGCAACTTTATTCACCGTACATCAATACAGCAGCAAAAATATATGAAAAAGAGAGAGACAGAAAAGAATAACCAAAAAACAAACATAAGTAAAAAACAACATTCTAACTACACAAGAAATACAGACGCTAGTTGCGACGAGACGATCACAAACACGTCATCATTTATACATTGTTATAGACTTTAAAAAAACTTTGGGATGGAAAAAGAACTGCGCGGACAGACAAACAAACAAACAGGCAGGCAGACAGATGTACACACACGCTACTATATATACTACGCACCCCTACCGGGGGCGAAGAGTGAACAACGAATGATGCGAGATTCTAGAAACTTTTTCGACAGACTATTGTTCTAAAGACATATATTAATGTGCGTATTAATGCATATCTTTTGACCACTGTACAGTTGCGTTTTGACAACCAGTTTGCAGTAAATTTGTAAATTAAATGTTGTTAAGTTTTGTTAAGTGTCAAGTAAAACCGAGTAATTTCGACGGTGTAATTTAGATTTTTGAATTCCGTAAGGTAGTGTAACAACACAGTTAAGGTGAGGTGGAAGACCCTACAGCAGTTCATAGAGTTTCCTCATGAATCTGATAATGCTAGAATTTTGTAAATGGGTATACATTTGCCGAAGTTATGGTCAAAAGTCAAGTGTATTGTTTTTTTACTCACATTGTACATTTACTACAGTGAGTGCAGTGTCGGTAAAATAATGTTTTAATAAGGATTGTTTCAGTAAAATTTAAAGAACCGAAACAACATCAGCATTAATTTATTAACAGATCTGGCAGCAGTTTAAACGCAGTAAAGCGCACAGTTTTTGGAAATGTAAAAGAGCAACTGCTGAGTGCGTACGACTATATGAGCTGGCATAATTTCAGTTTTGAGATCGTTCGTGTTAGAAGCCTGTCGATTTTGAACAAAACCAGAAAAACTGCTGTTCACAATGTGGGTCCCGTAAATTTGCGTAAATTTGAGTCCCTCTTCGACCGAAAAGTCTGAACACTCCTAAATCCGCCCCTGCCCGGCCCTATAAGTAAGTAAGTAAATTTATAGAGCGCGGTTATCGTGAAGAACCTCTAACGCGCTGTACTGTATATACTCAGGCAAACTGATCACCATGTTCCGCGTAACGACGTCGTCTAGTTTGGCCCAGTCACCTGAAGATGGGGTGGTTGGTATGGATGCCACATCGTCGCGAGTCACATGACTTGCATAGCATGTGCCCCAGACCGTTCACCTTTACGTCCAGCTCGTTCTCCCAACGTGTCACACTCCAGGCGTCCAGGATACTTCCTACGCCATCCTCTGACCACCCAGCTCGCGCAGCGCCGACTGTTGCTCCAGCTCCATCTATTGACCTGTCGTTGTCAAGTGCGTGCTGACAGGGTCGCCGAAAATGAGGGATCGAAATATGCAGGACTCTCTAATTGACGCACCTGTTCGACGAATGATAACAGCTACGTGGTTCTGAAACCGTGCATTTAGTACGTTTACATTGCCGACATTGATCTTTAACCCATTTTTGCCCAAAGTTCCAAAATAAGACAGTGATTAAGGGATTCGATGCAAGACTGGCTAACCGACCATTTTTACTTTTTTGACTTTCGGGCACTTTTGCGCTCAACCCCGAACGCCAGAGTGCCCGAAAGCCAAATTGACTAAAAATGGTCTGTTGGCCAGTCTGACATCGAATCCCTGACTTAATGAAGCTATTTTGGAAACACTGAGCTGAAATGGGTTAATATCATTGCATTTTTGCCGATCATTTTGGTGTGCGTGTTTGTGTATCTGTTTGTCTGTTTGTCTGTCTGAACAATAACTTTTGGTACGGAATGCGTTTTTGACCGTTTCAGATATTATTTCGGTATATGCTAGTTTAAAATGTGTAGCCACCGATGCAGTGTTTTTGACTGGTGCAGGCTTATGCACGCTCATAAGGTCCGTCGGTTTCTGGTCCTGTACTTTTAGGCGACCGTTTCTGACGTTCGCTGACGTTTAACGATGCAACAGCACTGTCAGGAGCGACTGGCAACAAGGCGCCTGGCGGGCGCGTTATTGGACAGTTTACGACGTCGCGGCCTCTCGACATCAACAATGCATGCATGTGTTTGCACAATTTACACGAAAAAGACATTCAACAGACAAAACCTTCCCGCCATAGTCGGCCTTTCTCCCTCAGAAATTTCTTCACGGACTGACACTCGGTCCGGATCTGCTCGGCTCAACGGATTTTGCTTATACATAGGGTGACAGCGACGTAATTTCTTCATTCTATCTATGCCAGCTGTTCGGGCCGCCATGATGGACCAAAAAATCGTGAGGCCAGGCCGAGCAAAAAGTATAGCTTTTATCAGTCCCAGAATGCACCAAAACTCGCCTTTAATTTTCTAGGGAGGAAGCACAGTCCCCTCCGCAGACCCTCCCCGTTTGAGAGGGGGACACCCCCTCCCCACACCTACCCCTCGGCGCCTTTGGCGCCTCGATTCTCGCGCCTACGGCGCTCGACTCGACTTGCGCGCGCCTTCGGCGCTCGATCTTGGCGCCTCGGCCCCCGGCCCCCGGCGCCTCCATTCGCCCCCTACCACACCTTCTGGATCCGCCCCTGCCATTGATTGCTGTGACGTAACTTCACCCCATGTAGGCCTATTGCGACAGAGTAGTGCAAATGTGCAATCAGTTGGTTGTGTGTATGCATGCACCTTGTCTATGTCAAGTTCGAAAGTCAAAGTTTACGCCCAAAATGAACAAATACAGTCGACTGATTGGACAGCGAAAGTGAAGGTAGAAAAAAAATCAGTAAAGGCACCGTGCCTAAAAAGCAAACCTGAGTTGGAAATTGAACATAAGTAAAAACAGCCGAAAATTCACGTTCGGTGAAAAGTATTGCCAAAGTGGTCGGTGCGACCTCGAGTGAGGGCTTCTAGTTTCAGTTATGGTTCCTTGCAGTAGATAAAGGTGGCTAGCTGTCACTGTCAGCCCACTGTCAGCACACATTCATAATATCATATCGTGTCGTATACTTTTAGTGGGGCCAGCACGTTTCACTGGCGGAGTCAAGGCGGGGGTACCGACCGGCCGCCCACGCGTAAAATTTGAAACGAAACTGCGGAATTAGAGGCATCGCTGGCTATCAGACGAGCAGAACTGTTCCACTTTAGGGGGCTCCACTCGAAGACCCCCATTTTCTGACAGCTTTGTTCCCCATCCGCCCATCGGGGATTCCGCCACTGAATCCCGCTGCCGCACAACCCAGCCCCCTAATCGGTCCTTCGCTTCCTGGATCCGCCCACTAGAGCATGTGTAACGGTTGCGCGGCCGTCGTCGTACATTCTGGCAGCTAATCTGTAGCACTTGCAGTAATACGCCGGCAACAGATCGACGCTGCATGCGCTGCACTGAGACCACACACAACGCAGCAGGGCACCTTGGTACGTTCCGTTGGTCTCTGTCCAGAAGAGCTCGGCGCGGCAGAGGGATCTGCTGTATTTCTCAGGGCATACGCTGCAATTTACAGAACATCTTAAAGCCCGGTCCACACTAGCAACAATGTCGAAGCAACGTTCGATTTTGTCGAAATGACGAAATTTCAATGCAAAACTCGTTCGACATTGTTGCCGTTTTTGGCAACAAAGTCGAACGTTGCTTCGACATTGTTGCTGGTGTGGACCGGGCTTTAGTCAGTCTTAACACTTAACAAACTTCTTGACGTTGAACGAAAAAACAACAACGAAAACCCAATCGAACTGTTGGCGAAAGTTGTAATTTACACAGAATCTCAAGACAATGTTTCCGTTATTAAAAGTTCAAAACTAGACTGGGAAAGATCTTAGTTTTTAATCACTTGACTCCAGGGATGGATCTGCATGATTTGCTGCTGGGGTATTCTACTATGCTAGTTAGTCTGAGTTACAAAACATGCGACCGGCGGGGCGAACAAGTCCCTAGAAAACTTTAAAAAATAGTTTGAAATGGAGAAAGGAAAACATTAAAATGATATAAAGTAAGAGGGAGGCTTGGGGGAATCTATGCCTCTTTCTTCTCGATACCGTCTTTTTTCGATTTACGAACATTTAACGAAACAATCATACGAAGGCTTTTAGGCTGCGGCCATGCTGCTGTGGACTCCATGCTATTTTTGCTCTAAACTGGAACACTCTCCTGAATAGCAGTGATGCCATAAGTACTGTCCAAAAGTACTTAAGTGCAAATACTAAGTACCGTGCTATAAAAGTACTTTAAGTACAAGGACAAGTACATCAAATGTACTTGCAAACATGTACTTTTGCTGTCGCAGTAGGTGCCAATGTGATGATCGCATGCAGTATTTTGCTGCAATAGCCCGGTTTGTGGCAAGGGTATCCAAGTCAGAACAACTCAACTTGACATGCAGACGATAGATAAATGCGTAAACTCCACGCAAAAAAATAAGTAAGTAAACAATTTATAACTGGAGTGTGTGTATGAAACACATTCAGCAATGTACTCACTACAGTGACATTAGTAATTTAGTAAGTTAGTAAGCAGTTTACCTGAACTGCACTCAAGTACACGCTTCAAAGTACATGTACTTAAGTACAAATACCTAAGTACTGAAAATGTACTTAAGTACGCACTTACGTACTTTGATACTGAAGTACTTGATTTCACTGCTGTTTCAGTTTCAGCTGGAAATGAGTGAGTATACTTAACGTCTCAGTAGATGCATAACAGGTCATTTCGGAGACGAGAGCTAGGCTATTAAGTTACTATACACGAGGCACTAGAGAACAGCACAATACATGTAGAACTAGATGGCTGTATTGTGTGAAATGTCCACAATACAGTATTCGGCTTGAAGCGCGCGCAGTTACATCAGTTACTGTTTGTCGCCGTTTAGACTTGTCGCCGTTTTGACCATACTCCGACGTCAACAGGCCACGCCGACTTAGACCGTCAACGTTATGACATGGCGTGTCGTGTCACTCGTGAACGGGCATCGGACGTCGCAGAAAATTTGGGTAGATTTCATGTGCGGAGCGTACAGACCAAGGCAATGACTTTGAAATGATTCCAACGGTAAAATGGAAACGAAGCATCTCGTAGAGGGTTATTTTGGTAGTGAATTTCTGGCGATCTGTAATCATTGCGGAGCTATGGTGGCCTGAAGTTGCAAGACGTTAAAAATTTGTGAGTTTTTTGCGTTTCTTTTGGAAAAAACACCCATTGCGGTAAAATGTTCAAAATTCCGTTCCTAAAGTTTTCATCGCGACACCAATCGACGTGTTGTGTTCAAATTTCGTGAAATTTGGCTGACGGGAAACCGGTGAAATCGTGCGTTATTTATTTGACAAAAATATCGCCTGGTTCTCCAGCTGTCGCTACTGCACGGATCGCGCCCAAAATCCGCCAGGGCCAGCCCCGACAATGTACTCAAAGTGCTCCATATTTTATGTAAATCGGTTCATTTTCGGCGGAGTTATAGCCGAACGCGTGAACACCGCCACAACTTGCAGTAATTTGAATCCAATATTCGAGAGAAGCCTATTTTTGAGCCGAATAAATATATTCTAACTATTTGCTATATGCTATAACACTAGGCGGAACGTATGATAAAGGTGGAGCTTTTAAGAGTATTCTACAGAGTTATATTATGATTTTTTTCCATTGGGCGGTAAGCAGCAGTGGCGTAGGCTAGGCATGCTGAAGACATAGAGGTCGCAGCATAGTGTTTCCAGTTAACTACCGGACCAGTGTATGTTTGTGTATAAAGCGAAGACTAGATGGCGGAAGTAAGAACAGCGCGTTTTTGCGATATCTTGCAGCGGCTGTCTAGTGCAAGTAAATAACAAGAACTCATCAGGAGATGAGATAGCGAACGTGAACTTTTTACGACGATATCGCACACGTTCTTCAAAATACCAAAAAGAGAACCTATTTCGTTTAACAAATTAGAGGATAGCTAGGCAAGTACTGCGCATTAATTCTAGGATTTATAAATCTGCTACACAATTATTTCCACCTTACAGTTATAGAATATTTATACCGTGGGTGTCGCGCCGTCCCTCTACAGACGTTTACTACTAGGCCTATACATAGTAATCGTTAATTGTCCGTAGTCATGGCTTTGTCAACTACTTTAACGCAATGCGCCCCGGAAATTCGGTGAAATAACACAAAATAAGGGCCATTTCGCCGTGCAAGGTCATTCAAGGTCACCGATGTTGGTACCAGTCGAAAGCTCATATACGGCTTCCTATATCAGGACGATAGCTAGGTAAGTATTGCGTAGTAAGTTTTAATTTATGAATCTGCTAGGAATTTATACCATGGGCGTCGCGCGGTCCCTCTGCAGACGTTTACTACTAGACACAGTAATCATAAATTGTCCATATTTATGGCTTTGTCAACCACTTTTACACAATACATCCCGGAAACTACCAAATTCGGTAAAAAAAAATAACCGAAATAAGGCCATTTCGCCGTTCAAGGTCATTCAAGGTCACCGATTTTGATACCAATCGAAAGCCCATATACGACTTCCTATCAGTGATTAATACTAACTTACCTCCTATCTTGCACCTTTTGCGAGATATAGCCTTCGAAATGTCACAAATCTCTATATTTGGCTACCCCTCTTGCGTTTAAACCCCCAACGGTGGAGTTCCCCTTCGACGATCTCCGTAAAATTTTATGTGGATGTCAGCGGATGGCCAAGGTAGCAAACGGCAAAGAAAAATTGCCGAAAATTTCAACCGGCTGAGTAGGGTGCACGAACGTTACAGAGGGACGACAGACAGACGGGCGATAGCATATAGCGAACGTGAACGTGAGTTCACGTTCGCTAAAAAGGGCTGGTAACGATTAAAAATTTTATCGATTAATGGGAAGTAATTAGGTGCAAATCAATCGATAATAATGATTAAATCCAGTAGGCCTAATTCAAAAATTGCTATTATGTATCTTCCTTGAACATAGGTTTCTGGCTGCCGCTATAAATAGATCGTTAAAACTCGCAGCCCCGAAAACTAAACACTCGGCATTTTTTGTGTCCGCGAAACGGATGTGGTTCGGTCGGAGATTGTCATTGGTCAGGTTACTAGGTGATATTTCGACAGAATTTTAGCTCGTAAAATTGCAGCCTCACTCGAAAATCAAAGTAGAGAAAAACTACCACAGAAATGTTTGCAAACTGATAAAATTTCAGTTGAATTGCTGAACTTACCAATGTTGCAGTCCGGATCGCATGAATTATGCCGGATGCACATAAACTGCCTATAGAAAAACTGTCACGCCTATGTTTCTATTAAGGAATTTTAAAATAAGTGACATTTACTTACACACTTTATTGCCAAAACTGCAAATAATTTTTAAAAATGTATTCAATCGGCGATAATCTTCTTCAACTACATACGAAATTATTCCTGTGACGTATTATTTAGTGTAGTAAAAATACGGCGCCAAACGAACGTCGCAGGTAACAGGTCTGTCAGTGATTAATACTAACTTACCTCCTATCTACCGGTGCACATACTGGTATAGGACAGCACTGTGATGTCTCAAATCACTCGTGGCCGATGTTGAGTGCGTGTTGGCATTATAATTAGGACAACTTTTGTTGGCTTAAAGCGCGAATAATGACACCTGTTCGCACGCACCGGACATTGCTGTCTATGCAGATTTTTTTCTTTAATCTTTATCTTCTTCGGCGGCCGTTAACGGTACCAAATCGTCCCACGCCTGGCCCGACTTGAGCCATCGTTCCGTCCGAAAACCGCGCGCAGAAGCTTGCCCGGCGGCGACAACGTCGCCAAGGCTACCGATCGGTCGAGTCGCCGGAGGGCAGCTAGTGACGTCGCCGTCTGACCGTTCAGTCTCCCCGTCTGCAGGACAGTCGGCTCAACAGCCGGACGCCGACAACAAGGCTGCGTTACACCGTCTCAGCGCGCCGTGAAGACTCCGCTTTCGCCGTCAGCGTTCCCACCGTGCAGTGGCGCGCAAATCGCCAGTCTACGGCACCGGATGAAGGAAGTATTGATTGTCCTGTCGAACGAAAGCGAAGCGCGCCGAGCAGCAGTGGCGGCCAATTTGACGTCGCCGTATTGAGCAGCGCGCGTCGTCATCGTCGTCAGTGCGAGCCGTGGGAAGATTGGCGTCGCAGCACGGCAGGTGCGCGCCGAGGCAACGGTCGATCACAGCAGCCACAGACTGGCAGTGATTTCACCGCTGCTGCTGCCGACCTCGGACATTCGAC
>Ga0209780_1001951_pt1 | contig 14219 bp, 8 predicted proteins | sample WorMetexBAHAMAS2_FD_187384 | JGI IMG/M metagenome (GOLD analysis project Ga0209780, IMG submission 187384) | Marine gutless worms symbiont microbial communities from Max Planck institute for Marine Microbiology, Germany - Inanidrilus exumae... | ecosystem: Host-associated > Annelida > Digestive... | reverse complement strand
CCACATTGACGACAGGGGGAAAACGGGACAGACAAAAACCGAAACCGAACCGAAAACCGCGGTTTTTCTTGCAAAAACCTACCGAAACCGACCGACAGCAAAATTTTTGAAACCGTAACAACACTATTTGTCTTTCTAATTTTTGTCAGCAAATTCATGTTACAAATTTTTGAGCAGAAAATCTTTCCGATTCCCACAGGTTTTGACCCAAATTTTGTCTTCAGAACTCAACGACGTATTTTATTTCGTTGTATTATTGAGGTGAACATTGCAGTGTGACACAGTTAGCTAACTTGTCCAAAGCATCACTACTCCAAACGGTCAGCCGCTCACTAATTAGGGTTAATGTTGGTTGGATTTGGGTTATTGTTAGGTCTACTCCTCCGAGTCGACCTAATATAGTGAGTCTCAAATGTCCATCCGCCCGTCCATATGTCCATCCGTACGTTTGTCCGTCCACAAAAACTTTCGTCGATTTCAATGAAATTTGCTGTTTAGGTAAAGGTCGATGAGTGATGCATGATGGTATGCAGTATGACCCGATCCAAGGTCAAGATCACGAGCTCTTGAAAGTCGGAAATTCGGCCATTTTCAAAGGCTATCTCCTCCCCCATTTATAATGGGGGCTGGCAAATGACCATGGATTCTTACATTAGGGCACAATACCTACAGCTTATTGGGGCCGGATTTTTGATTTTTGTCTTAGTTTTTTGTGTCACGTGACTTTGAAGTTGGCAGTATGTAGGAGTTGACCGCCAGTCCCATATAGGGCTAATTTTTTATAGACTGCTACCATTTGGACTAATGTCCTTGAGACTAGTGACGTGTAACGAACCGCTAATGTGAAACGTTGTGCATGATGCTGTACAGAGTTGGGGAACATCATGCTTTTGGAAGCACGCGACAATGCTTTCTACCTTGATGGAAAGAAGCTGCAGTTACTCAGTGGCGCAGTCCACTACTTTCGTGTGGTGCCGGAGTACTGGGAGGACCGGCTGATGAGACTCAAAGCTTGTGGACTCAACTGTGTTGAAACGCAAGTCCTTTTACAATATAATACGATATGCAATTATGGCGCAGTAGGTAGAGCGTTGGACTTGTGATCAACAGGTCGTGGGTTCAAATCCTACTCGGGACAAAAGCTGCGTAACAACCTTGGGCAAGTTGTTCACACTTATGTGCGTCTGTCACCAAGCAGTATAACTTGGTACCAGCCAAGGGACGGTGATGCTCTGCAGCCGGGAAGGTAACCGCAGGCCTGACGGAAAGTAATGGCAGCTTACTGCCGGCTGGATGACTAGTCACCTGCGGACTGACTGCCTGTACACTGGTATCAGCTCCGGGCCGAACGCTCGGTAACGAGTATGGGAAGCCATTACCTTTACTTTTTAATGCTGATGTAAGAGCTGTTGACAACGACCTGAAGCATTGCTGGAGATGTGTTAACCTTCCAGCACCATAATGAACCACTACATAGTGATTGTCACATGGTCCAGCTTCTGTGCCGTGAGGTACCACATTCATCAAGCTTTGTGTGGCCAGCCAACAGTCCTGACTTAAATCTAGTGGATTAGCATATCTGTGGGGCATGATGTAGCAGCATGTATACTCTACTGTCAATCCAGGATGTGGACAAGTTTCGGCTGCGACTTGCTGCGACATGAGCTGAGTGCCAGCACAATTGACAGCATGGTGGATGATGCAATTGATCAGTGACAAAAAGACTGGAAGAGTTTATTAACACAGAAGGACGTCACTTTAAACAGTTACTGTGACGTTGCTGGTCTCTGAAACTGAAGAAGTTATTATACAGAAGAGCAACTGGCTGGTTTCAAAGTCATCCACTTTTTTGGGGGGAGGGGGCAGTATAACTTCGATCAGATAAACAAGTTTAACATTTCACAAGTTAGCGTGGCGACATTTCTAACATATGGTGGACCATTTCATGACCACTTAGTCGATTTTTTAGCATTCTATGTACCAAATACTACTGAAATTACTGTCTTTCGATGGGAGGTATTGCAAAAATGAAATGGTGAATTCTTTTGGATTACAGTTTACTATCATAATTTTAGGTGGAGTATGCTATACATGTGTTTATAACTGATTAGATCATACCTTTGGTGAAGTCACAGGTAATGTGTGTTTAGGTATGTACCTTGGAACCTTCATGAGCCAATCCGAGGCACTTATGACTTTGATGGCTTACTGGACATCAGGTGAGTTAGTTGTCTTTCTCACCTGTTTTCAGCTTGTTAGTTAGTACAATATGGTTTGGGGCAATTTACTCATCAAAGAGCCATTAATCCAAAGAGTCACTGATTAGAGTTAGTGTTTAGCATTGGAGTAGATTTACATTTTATGTTTGGTGTACATTTCGTTGTATCTAGGCCTATATTGTCATCTCATGTAAATCAAGTTGCGCATGTGTCAACTGATCTAGTGGATTAGCATATCTGTGGGGCATGATGTAGCAGCATGTATACTCTACTGTCAATCCAGGATGTGGACAAGTTTCGGCTGCGACTTGCGAAAAACGAAAATGATGATGATGGACGTTAATTAATGCTAGTGTTAGAGCTGGTGAGTTTAAGTATAAGTTACCTAATAGCTGTTCTTTTCCGTTCTTTAGCCGTCCTCGATCTGAGGGTTGGCCACACCATGGACATATTTTCTCCATTTATCTCTGTCTTCTGTCATTCTGATTGACTCTTCCACGTATTGATGTTGTCCATCCAGGCCGTGTGTGGTCTTCCTCGCCTGCATGCTCCTGGCATTGTTCCTTGCATTATCTCTTTCTCCAGGCAGCTCTCTTGTTTCCTAATGGTGTGACCATAGTATGCTAGCTTCCTTGCTCTGACAGTGTCTACCAGTTTCCTCTGTACTCCATCTTTGTAAAGAACTTACTCATTTGTTTTCTTGGCTGTACACGAAACCCACAGAATCTCAAAGGCGTCAAGACGTGTTTCTTCATTCTTTCTGAGTGTCCAGCTTTCACAGCTGATAGCAACTTTTGGTAAATGAAATGAGCCAACATTTTCACTTTGATTTGAATTCAACCCCAGCCTAGTCTCCAGCCCAGTCTGCAGTATTAATGTCGTACATTTATCTACTCAAAAGATTACTTAGAAATCAGAGGTCGCTTCATGCCCCAGTTTTGCCACTGTTGAACATGCAATATGGTTTGGTAGCGATGTGAATGAGTCTCGTGATGTTCAAGACTCAAAATGTTTTCTCGATCTCGAGAAATTAGTTTCTCAAATTCCGACAATTCAAGAGCCCGTCAGTATGGACCTCATCACTTAGTTGAAGTTCGTCCCAGCCAGTAGGCCACTGCATGCTCTACAGGTCGGCTGAACGAATAGCAATAATCAGCATCAGCAGCAGCCACAGTTGTGTGTAGTGATGTAAAAACCAAATTTGTTTCACAACTGATTATCGATTTGCCGAAACCGTTTTTTTTACCGATAACTGAAATGTCATTATTATTTGAAACTGCAGATGAACGCCGCAAAGGCCAGGCCTATGCAAAGTCCCATGTTGGCGTCACTTGATGAACTACATTACGTATTTTTCGTAATTATGCTGAAAGACCTATAGCTGACACTAAAACGTGTTAGCAGATATCTTACCATCATTACCGTCGACTGTACTATTTTTACAGACTTATTTTATTCATCGCAAAATAAACATTAGTGAACAAATACGTACAGTTGAGTAAAAAATTCAATAATCGGTTTTGGATTTCTGAAAACAATTATCGGTTTTTAAAGCGATTATCGATAAACCGATTGTCGTTTCACATCACTAGTGAGTTGTGTGTATGTTGCTGATGCGCAGGCGATACATCGAGACTGCTCACAGACTGGGTCTGTACGTGCTGCTTCGTCCAGGCCCGTACATCTGTGCTGAATGGGAGTTTGGTGGACTACCAAGGTGCGTTGAGCCTTGTCACACTCGTGGTTCTAACACACTGCTTGCCAATCTTTGATCGTTATCACCGTCTGTTTGTTTTGCATTTAGAACAGTGGTACGAATGACGTTATGTGAACAAGGCTAGAAGCACTTTTAGCACAGTCATTCTGTGCCACATTGTGTTGCGTGTTGGCGCTGCGGTAGGGCATTGGACTTGCAATTGACAGGTCGCAGGTTCAAATCCCAGCCGATCCACTTTCACGTAACATAGGTCAACTCAGTCTTGCATCCTTTTGGGGTTGCTAATTCGAGTACATCTTTTGGCTGGGGGTAAAGGTGGGATTCTCACCTCTGCCGGGTGGTAGCTAACACTGTGTGATCCCATATGGCATGTAAGTTTCTCATAGCAGTGAAAGCTGAGTTGATGCTAACTGCTATACACTGTTTACTTTACTTTACATTAGCTGATGAGTAGGGCCCACAGTTTTCTGCGGCAAATTTTGCCAAATTCCGCGGCGCCGTTTGCCAAATTCCGCGGTTCACTGCGGCAACTTCTTGGAATTCCGCGGCTCACCGCGGCCGCCCATTTTAGAGTACACTGTGCCGACTTTGGCCCAGTTATATACTTATAATTTTAAATAATAAAAGGTAGCACTGCACGAGTCTACTGCTGCATAGATACCCAATATAATTGGAATTAATTTCTCACGTTTCTTCACAAAAACGGTAATTCTGATGACAAAAGTGAGCAAAAACGGCCCTTAACAGTCACATGATATAAAAATGAGAAATGTTCAATTTTAATTTAACTGTTAATGGTAAAATCGATCATTTAATCAAAGTTGAAGGTTTCAGATTATTCTGTGATCACTGATCAGTTATATCAGTCACTGAGTGACATCACTCAGTGATATGATGTGATATTATCATATCAGTCTTATAGCCATCAGTCGATCGTGCTAATCACCGGCCATCTTCATCTACGAAGGTCCAGTAAGTAAAAACTTAAGTAAGTAAACTGAACGTGAAAACGCGTCACTGAAATCAACAGGCCTGTGTAGCTGTCCGAAGGGACTGAGTGTCACAATTGCAACAGCAATACAGACTTACGGAATTTGGCCGTTGCCGCGGAATTTCTGTGTTTACGCGGAATTCCCTAAAATTTTGCGGAAACACAAAAATTCCGCGGCAACGGCCAAATTCCGCGGCTCGGCTCGAAATTCCGCGGCTCGCGGAAAACTGTGGGCCCTACTGATGAGTTCTAGTGCCCATATGCCTCATGTTAGCATTTCAAATTAGATCAGTAGTGTTAAGTAAGTAAGTAAGACTGAGTGATTGTTGGCTGCACAGCTGGCTGCTTACTGACCGAGAGATGCGAGTTCGTTCTGCCTATCAACCATTCATCGATGCAGTTCGTCATTATCTGCTGGCGTTAATGACACAAGTTGCACAACTGCAGGTTTGCTGCAGTTTATTGACATCCAGTCTGTAGAAAACATACCTGTGAGTGAGTGAGTAGATTCTTAACGGCACCATCAGCACAGAGTAGGCTATTCGATGCCAGTACACGTTAAAACCAATACAATAAATTAATTAAAAACAAAAGGTAACAACAAATATTCGGTGAACCAAATAATTAATACGAAAGGTTGTGTTAGAAAAGAAACATTGGGTTGATTAAGAGGTTATTTAGATAGCTTGGTAAAAGCCGCTCTCCTTGGTAAAATCAAGGATGCAGCGTGCATCGACGTTGGAGAAACATACCTGTGCACTCTGACACAGTTGTAACAGCATCCTAGCCGGTCTAGCAAAGTGCCTGCTTAATCAGTTACATTTACAGCAGATCCATAATGCCGCTGCTGTTTGAACTGCATTGGCTGCCGGTTCACCTCAGAATCGAATACAACCTGTGTCCTTAGGTGCATTCCGTCACTGTTCAGTGCTGTTCCAGCTAGATTAGTGACAAATTACGAACATTATACTAAAGTTACTGATAGTTCTTTAAAGTGTGCTTAATAAATTAACAGTACCATTTAGTTTTGATGTGGGGAACTAGGTAGACTGCAGTATTTTTGTGTTTCCGCGGAATTTTAGGGAATTCCGTAAACACGGAAATTCCGCGGCAACAGCCAAATTCCGTACGTTTACAGCTACACAGGCCTGTTGATTTCAGTGACGTGTTTTCACGTTCAGTTTGCTTACTTACTTAAGTTTTCAGTTACTGGACCTTCGTAGATGAAGATGGCCGGTGATTAGCACGATCGACTGATGGCTATAAGACTGATATGATATGATATGACAGAGAGGGGGATCACGATCAGGTGGGAGGAGGTGATGGAGGCAGTTCTGGGGGATACAGATTTGAAAACGCATCGGTGCCACATGTTAACATTTCACTGTTGGTGCATTAGTAGGGCCGGGTTTTGTCTAAGTGGGGCCCTGTTTGGAAAATATGTGGGGGCCTTTTCCAGCCTTAATACCATTGCCCAGTTGCCCAGTTGCCCGTCTGCCTTCACACACAAAGTTATCATCATCAGTATGTATGCACACTTGCAAGCCGGGTAAAAGCTTCCTGGTATATCTTGAGACCAGCCTTTCGGCAGTTTTCTGAAACCCTGGACACTGTGGAAATCAGGCAGGATAGGGTGTGTTGATCAGGGCTAGGATTAGCGGATGGGGTCAACCGTAAGCATGTATTAGGGTTCAGGTTAGGGTCAGAATTTGTTAGAGTTAGGGACAGGGTCAGGAAATGGGGCCCCGTGGGAGCTTCTTTATGTGGGGGCCCTGTTCGGCAGAACATGCTGAACATCCACACCTTTTGTCATAACTGATGTTCATTCTAACGGTGCTACATGTATATAGGGTTAGAATTTGTTAGAGTTAAGGACAGGGTCAGGAAAGGGGGCCCCGTGTGGGGCCCTTGTTTGTCAGAACATGCTGAACATGCCTGAATCTGCCTCTGTGCGTTACTGATGTTCATTGTAACGGTGCTACAATGCTGCTACATGTATACGTGATTAAGATGTCATGCGGAGTCCGTTGTTATTGTTGTCTGTCAGCGTTCGTCAGGTGGACCAATCATAGCCGTGCAGCTGGAAAATGAATATGGAGCATATGGTGACGACATGCCGTACAAAACGTGCCTTGCTCAGGTCTTACTGCTTTTTGTAGTTAATTTACTGCTAATATCTCGAAACAAACTGTTTCAGTTGCAGAGCATTCCATTGGTCACATGCTGTACACACTGGCATGCACAGTAAAGCCTACATACTTGTATAAACTGAGTTGTTTCTGTCCTGCCTGTTTGTCATTAACAGACCTCACGCTCAAGAACCTCAGTATGTAACCAGGCACCCAGGCCAACTCAGTATCTTACCCTCAGTGGGATGGGAGATGAGTATCGGCCAAAGGGCGATGATGTTGTGCGGCTGGGGAGTGAAGGCAGGATGGTTTATTGCATTTGTGGATAAATGTGTGGGTAGCACATTGTGTGATCCCTCGTTAACTTGTGCCACTCCTGATTGCTTTAGAGATGAGTATTGCATTTATTATAAATGTCCTTTTTTTCTACACTTTTCCATGCCATGAAGTTTGCAGTTTCACATTATGTTTCAGTTTTCACGTAAGTTTCTAACTCCCAAGGCGTGGAACCAACTCCCTAACAATGTCCATTCTCTTGGCGATACCAACTCTTTCAAGAAGAAACGAAAAATTTTTTTATTTACAAAATTTTATTATGTGTAATTTTTATCTAGTTGTAGTTTATTATTGGACACTGACTGTTAACCTGCTAACTTTGTATGTACTGGTCAGCTTTCAGCTGTATAGTATTTAACTGTCATTAACTGTAAGTGTAACTGTAACTGTGAAAGACGATTGTGTTACACTCTGATAAGTGACAGACCGCAGTGTTACGCAGTGCAGCGAATGTTTGCTGAAGACCGTCGTTGCGTTAATAATTGCAGATGTTTCGTGAAGTCGGCGTCACTGAGCTGCTGTTTATCTCCGAGAATGGAATGGGTATCCGGAACTGTAGCATTCCTGATGGTCAGTGTGAAGACACCTTTATTCACCTTGCTCTTTATGCTTGCACGATGCATTAAAAGTAAAAGTAAAGTAAAGTAAACACTGTATAGCATTTTAGCATCAACTTAGCTCTTCACTGCTACGGGAAACTCACATGCCATAAAGAATCACACAGTGTTACATGCAACCCGGCAGAGGTGAGAATCCTGCCTTTACCACCAGCCGAAGCAGGTACTCGATTTAGCGACCCCGAAGGGATGCAAGGCTGAGTTGACCTATGTTACGTGAAAACCGACCGGCCGGGAGTTGAACCCGCGACCTGTAAATCAACTGTGTATTGAGGCAGTGGATTTGTTTCCTGCTTGTTTGACTGGGATGTGCATGTGTGTGCGTGTGTGTGTCTGTGTGTGTGTTGCTTTAGTGTTGGTGACGGCGAACTTCCAGGAGTCGGAGCATGGTGAGCTCATGTTCAAGTACTTGCAGCAGGTCCGCCAGCCTGGCATGCCACTCATGGTAATGGAGTTCTGGACTGGATGGTTTGATCACTGGACTGAACAACACCACGTCGTCTCCAACGCGAGTCAGTGACTGTTTCTGAATGCAGCATTTTTCACTGCTTTGTTACTGGCATGTAGGTGGCGTGGTGGTGCAATGGCTAGAGCGTTGGACTTGCGATCAACAGGTCGTGGGTTCAAATCCTACTCGAGGCAAAAGCTGTGTAACAACCTTGGGCAAGTTGTTCAAACCTATGTGCCCCTGTCACCAAGCAGTATAACTTGGTACCGGCCAAGGGCCGGTGATGCTCTGCGGCTGGGAAGGTAACAGCAGGTTTGGCGGAAAGTAATGGCAGCCTACCGCCGGGTGAATGACTTATAGTTGATTGCCTGTACACCGGGATCAGCTTGGTAACGAGCATGGGAAGCCTTTACTGTCATGCTGCTCGCAGGTGTGCACTGGTATTTAGGCTACCCGGCGAGAGATTTGGAGCTTTTTGGGGCAATACGAGTACCTAGCACTGGTGAGGGGGAAATTTAGCATGGACTCCTCCACACCAAATTTCCCCCCCATCAGTGCAGGGGTTGGGTGTGGGACCCATAAAGCTGAAAATGTTATGCAGTTTTGAAACATAAACGATTCCACAATTTTTTTTATGAAATTTCAGTGTTGTTTGAAGTTTCATGGTCAGTTAATTGTTAACATTTGGTGGATTTGCTCAAGGGGTTCCAAATTTTCGGTGCCAGTTAGTGGCGAAGCTGCCGGCTTGATGCAAAAATGTTTTTATAGGTGCAAAAATAGTACAGACCTCTATGTCACCCATCTGATGTTTGTGGGGCTGGGACTTTGCCCCCACTGGGGGCGAAAAAGTTCTATGTTTATTGTCTGTTCATTGTCCGTCGTGCTTTTCAGTAATAAAGTTTGTGAACGCCACGTTACCATTAAGCGTTTGGAGCTCTGAAACAATTTCCTAGCCCGAGAACAAAAAAACATGGTCAACTGAGCTGAAAGGGACGTGATCAGCTCAGTTGAACTATTTTCAATCTGCAGGCCGCAGTCATAGTGATGAAACAGCTGAATCTAGAGTCATCAAATAGTGTGATATATATATGGCCTATTGTATAGTGAAATTCTGATGACCTTGGTTGACCTTCAGCATCATTTACTTGTCACGTGTGATTCTCTGTACTGCTGTGCTGCAGTTAGCAATATTTTAACTGACATAGCTCGTCACATGTTCCCGCTGTGATAGCTACCCCATACCAGGGGTTAAATTAAGCCGGATCTAAGATCCGGCACCTCCAGCTTGGGATCCGGCACCTTAACACCAAGATCCGGGACCAGCGTACTTTTCAGATCCGGCACCTAACAAGGCGGGAGCCGGTGGCCGCGTGTCATACTGGCAAGTCGAAATTTTCGCTTTTTGAAAGACTGAAGGCGGTGATTGCTATGACGCTGCTGGATACTTGTAAAATGTATTGTTAAACTTAACTGAAGTAAATTTAAAAATAAATGGGCAGTGGGCACTGCAAAACTAGACCGTCATTATGTGGGGATCGAGGCGCCCAAGCCTTGCTCGGCCGTTCGTGGCTTAGGCCTCCTTTCACTAACAAATTAGGGATCTGGCACCTCTTGGAAAGTAATTTAACCACTGCCCCATACAGGCTACGGCGCTGCAATGCAGCCTGATTTATTTGTTGATTCTGGTGCTGTATAAATCGTTTGCTTACTTACTTAACTTTTTTACTTACTTACTTTTTTCTTCACTTGTTTACTTCCTTGCATGTCTACTTCTTTAAGCGTAGGCTCGTTCCATCTCCAGGCTGGAGATCGTAAAAGGTGACCAAACCTGGCTCTAGTTTTTTGAGTTTAGTTTATGTTATGGTATATGTTGTTACAATGCACGGTTGCTTTTGTTGTGTTAGATTTAGTTTTCCAGAACGTCACCGAACTTACCTGTTTTGTGTCGGGTGGGACGTTAAATGTTAACTCAGTCATTCTCTGTGATAGCTGAGTTCTTGTGTGTTTTACTTTTTAAAGAAAATGCTAACGTGGTCCACATGTATGGATTTAGTTTCTCGTTAGATTCTTTGCTGCAATGCCAACTCAGACTTAGAAGAAAGTTTATTTGTATTGTTGATTTGTATTGGAGCACTGAACTTACATAGTGAATTGGCAAGTCAGGGCTCAGGACATAAGGCTAAATTTGACCTATACCTACAGATGCTACCGTATTTTTTGCAGTAGAAACCGGGTCTCAAATACAAGCGGGGGGTCAGACTTCATTTGTTCCAATAGAAGCCGGGGGGTCTAAGGGCGAGTACGCTGCCAGACTGGTAGGCCTACCGGGTATTTCGCTTTGCAGTAATAAATATAAAACCAAGAATCTTGGTGTTTCAAATACATGTTTATCAATGAACCGAGTGGTTCGAATAGAAGCTGGGTCTCTAATACAAGCCGGGTCTCTAATAGAAGCCGGGGGTTTGACACTATTGTTTTAATAGAAGTAGGGGGCTTCTATTAGAGGAAATACGGTATGTTGTGCAGAACTTGGCCTTTGCTCTGACAGACGTGATAACAAACATTCGTTCATGTTCATTACAGACCTGCAGAAGTCATGCAGATAGTAGAGAAGTTATGGTTGTTGCATGGTCAGCTTTGTACCACCTGTTTATATTGTAGCATGCGTGTGTAGTGGTAATTCGTGTCGGATTGTGTGGCAGAGTTTGAGAGAGTGTTGCGGTGGATTCTGAGTGAGGGAGCGTCAGTCAACTTCTACATGTTTCATGGCGGCACCAACTTCGGCTTTCTGTCAGGAGCAAATGACTGCCTGAGTCCATCCAATGAGTCGTATGTGACAGACTACAGCCCCGTCGTCACCAGCTACGGTTCGCCTATCTTTATCATGATCCAAATTATTATCCACATATGCCAGTAGGCAAGGTGTGGATATATCGTTTACTGTGAACTTTGCTCTCCCAGAAGCCCAAAATCCGACGAATCCGCCAGCACGTGGGCCATGCTCACCCACATGTAAACATTACAGTAGAGATACGCTGACGTAAACGTCACGCTAGAGATTCGCCGTTCCGATATATCACGCGGCGAGTGGATGTAGGATCGGCATGTGTGGATATCCGTCAGTCCCCTTCGCTGACGAACTTGTTGACCAGTTTGTGGTACATACTTGCATGCTGATGCTGCTGCCTACGTATACAGTGCCCTGTTTTTATTGTGACACTCTCTGTCATGTCACATGTTGGAAATTGTAATCAGGCCCGGAGGTAGGTTGGCATAGACCCTGCACAACTGTAGGCCTCTCCAGGTTTGAGATGGAAGAGTACCATACAGAATATAAGTATGTAAAGCATGTGACAATTATTTCTTTGTATATTTAGATCAGGTCAAATTCGGTGTTGTCCGGTCATTATGTTATGTGAAATTGGTGTTTTTAATGCAAAAATGGACAGTTTAATGCATTGTAGCATTAAAAAATTAGTGACTGATTGGCTAACGTTTGTTCAAAATATTTTGCAATCATCTTTCATGGGCCCTGTCCACGTCATAGGCCGTAGGCATTTGCCTACAGTGCCTTTGCCATAATCTGGCCTTGATTGTAATGTTACACTGCGTTGCTGCAGACTACGACTCGCCGGTTGCGGAGAATGGTGATTTGACTGAGAAATATTTCATCATACAGAAAGTTCTTCGTGAAATGCTGATGCAGTCTGAAGGTTTGTTGCCTGATTTGATTCCTGTCTTTGTTTATTTGTTTACTGCAGGTTCTGTGAGTTTTCGTGTATGAAAATGTGATTTTCCTTTGATGCTTAGACGTTGTGGATTGAGTAAAAGAAAGGTCAGTAAGTAAGTAAGGCCCTTCCCCTCTAGTAGACAGCATCTGCCCTATGATGATTGTCTGTTGGTTGTTAGGAGGGAAACTAGAACTATTCTAATGCTGTATTGTGTGCGACAGTTGTGCATAGTGATACGCACACACATGTAACCAGTTCTTAAATTTGCTCTTTGGTTTAGATTAAGATTTGTTTAATTGGTTTAGACTCGTTTTTGTATTTTTATTTGGGTTTACCATTAAAGCGTTTTTTTGTGTTAGCCTGTGTTGCGCCTGTGTTGTTTGCTTCTGTTGTGGTGGGTTCAGTTTCTTCAGTATTAAGTCGAGAGATTGGCTGGGAAGAACGTGTCTGAAATGACCTGTTCTGTGTCGAGTGGGATGTAAAACGTTAGCTTGATCCATCAGTCTGATAATGGGTGTCAGATGCTGCAGTCTTTGTCGACTGTTTGTGGTGTAGAGACTGTGCAGCTACCAACAGCACCGACCACGCCGCCATCACGCGCTTACGGTGAGTTGATGAAACTGAGTATTAGCGATGATGATGGACACAGACGATGAGGACAACGATAATGACGATGACAGTGACGATGATGACAATGACGATGACAATGACGACGATGATGATTACGATGATGACAATGTTGATGATGACAACGATGATGACGACTACGATGATGACAATGACAGTGACAACAACGACGACGATGATGATTACGACTATGATGATGACAATGACGACGATGATGATGACCAGGGGCGGTTCTAGGAATTTTCTTTTGGGTAGGTCAGTCAAAGGGCCAAGCAAATTTTGGGTAGGCCAACAGGACAGGTGTACGTGGGGTAGAATTTCGTTTGGGTGGGCCAGGTACGAGTTTGGGTGATGATGACAGTGATTATGATGATGACAATGACGATGACGACGACGATGATGACGACAGTGATTATCATGATGACAATGACGCTGATAATGGTGGTGACCTTCAAACGACCTGAACCTGTTGAATGTTGTTTGGTGGATGATCGAGTTGTGCTACGGCTCCGAGCACTTCAAGCTGGCTTTGGAACAGCGGCAAACGTCAGCTGAACAGCATTACATGTGTCAACTTCTCTACCGTCTTTCAAGAGACAACTTAAAACATTTTTATTTACCAAATCTTTCCCATCACTTTAAATTGCTTTCTTATATTTTTGTACCGTGTCCTAGAAGCTACTTAGCTTATGCCACGTTAATCAGTACGTTCTACTACTACTGCATGATGTATGTTCCCTCTGTGACCTTACCTGAAATTCAGAATGTTGCCATTTTTGAGTTTTTCTTACACGACTGGTGTTGTCACCAGTCAGCTTCGCTGACACCAATCATTGGACTTTACTTTTGCTCTCACACGCTCAGCATGCCAGTTTTGTCAGCGGTCTTTGGCTTCTTATTGTGGAATTCGATTGCCAGATATTCTGTAATTTATGAACATTTTTGCAATAAATACATACATAATGTAAAGGTAAAGGTCGGATTCTTCTATAGCGCTACTTATGCGGCAATGCCGCGACCAGCCGTGCTGTACAATCGCAGGAAGTGGCAGTTGATTGGCAAGAGCTAATGGTGCTGGAGCGCAATGCTGCAGCTACAACACACACCACCGCCCCAATCAACCACACCAGGCCTTCACCCCGTAAGCATTCACCAGATGGCGCCTCCCGTGTGAGGAAACACACATCCGATTACAGCTTACTACTCCATTTATCGACCTCGAAAGGATGAAAGGCTGAGTCGACCTGGGTGGCTGGTTACATGCCAAAATAAATTGCCGCCTCCGGGAGTCGAACCCGGACACGTCACCCATCCCAGTACTAACCGGGCTCGACGTAGAGTAACTTCGTTGATACGACCAACGCCGTTACCAGTACGCCCCGCCGCCATAATGTAACGTAACTA
>Ga0209780_1001950_pt1 | contig 14220 bp, 3 predicted proteins | sample WorMetexBAHAMAS2_FD_187384 | JGI IMG/M metagenome (GOLD analysis project Ga0209780, IMG submission 187384) | Marine gutless worms symbiont microbial communities from Max Planck institute for Marine Microbiology, Germany - Inanidrilus exumae... | ecosystem: Host-associated > Annelida > Digestive... | reverse complement strand
GCCGGCTTTGTCTAACACACTATGTAAACAAATCAAGCCGTTGAGCGAAGTAAAGCCGGAAATGATCAGGTAGTCCGTGGAGTCAGTCCGATAGGTAAGGAAAAGGCCTATGGTGGAAAGGATTTGCAAGTTAACTTGTAATGAAGCTGTGACAAAAGAAACAAAAAAGCAAGCACAACCATGGTTGGAAAGATAGCTGATGGTTAACCCCCTTATAAACAAGGTATCGCCCTAACAGGACGTAACCATACTGGCCCGCCGTTCATTGTCGGCCGCCCGACCGCCCACATGCCCGGCCCGCCCGGCCGCCCACCGGCAGCGTTACCGACAACAGACGCCAGCAAGCAAAACAATACTGGCCCATTAGGCGGGCCAGTAACAAAACACTGCATTCCAAAAATGAGTTTAAGGACGAAATTGAAGTAGCGTAAATTGCACTTGATGCACAGCAAAAATAATAGCCAGCATATGATTTCTTCTAGTCCATGAGTGCATCATGAAAGATATGTATATGTCATAATGTCAGAGTTATACTGCAACAGCTGAAGTGGCACTACTCCAAATCAATTCCCTGCATAAGTCGAAATAACCTCAGACGAAATAGCGTCACACTACACAGTCACAACATCTAACTACAAAATAATGAAAACAAAACCCTTCAGTTTCTGTTTATTGTAATGTAAGAGCCACCACTTTAAAACAGCAAATATAAAAATTTTATCTGTAAATGCAATGCCGATGCTAGCTAGAAATTGATATCAGTCAGCAGTCTGTCATAAATGTAAAATCTAGCTTCTGTGCTTAGAATTTTTGGATAAAATCTAATTTCCTGTTTGAAAGTGGCGGCTTTTACAACAGAAATTGAAGCCTATATTTTGGCGGTTTTATTACGTCTTCTATAGGAGATGGCATAATACAGTTCAATGAAGCTGTATGTGTCACCACAAATTTTGTGGTGACTGGCTGATATGGCAACCTAATGTTTTTCGAAATGACAGCTGTCTGCCATCTTGGATTTTCAAACATTCGATATTTTAGCTGCCATTATGGTTCAGAGACTCAATTTACATTATCAATCTAAATTTTGTGCCAATCGATCAAACCACTGCCGAGATATAATAATAATAATAATAATAATATACACATTTGTATAGCGCCATATGGTCGTAACTTCAGAGGCGCTGGAATGGTGAATGGATTTTCAAAATGGCAGCCCTTTGCCATCTTGCATTTGTTGCATGCAGTCTCATCACAAACCAGCACTTCCTTGTGCAGAAATAGGTCATATGATTATAGATTATCAAAATCGGTCTACCAGTGTGGGCTGGGAATGATCCTAAAAATAAAGTAAAAAAAGAAGGTCACCTAATAAACCAAAACAGGTGTCAAGTCAAGTCACAACAAATCCACTTTTAATGGTTTTGACATATTAACATGTCAACAAGACATCATCAACAACACCTACTTAAATGTTGAGAATGCTCGGCCGCTGTTGTGCTTTAGTCCATGTTGCAGCACGTTTTCCCAGCATTTGCATAGTGTGCACACACTAGAAGAATTTACACGATAACAAACACAATCCTCATCAACATCATAATCAACTACACATTTGCTGTGTATCTGCTACACATTGGTTGGAGGTCTGGCCTAGTGACAAGTGCAACAGCTGAGCACTGCCCACATCGACAAAGTTAATCTATGCCCAACCCAGTTAGTATTTATTATCATTATTATTATACAGTTGTTTAATGCGCCATGTGTCGGTCGGTTAAATGACGAAATTGGTATTTGAGACGGATGATCATTTCACAAGCATACCATGTTGGCACTTAAACCAGCCACCCAGGCTAACTCACTCTGGCCATTCCTTTGTGGGTGGGCAGCAATAAGTACCCTCAATGGGAATGGGGATGAGCTAGCTTGCAAGGGACCATATTGTTTATGTGAAATCTTCTTGGAGTGCATTCCATGTCACGGAGCAAGCATGAGACAATAAAAAACAGTGTGACAATGACAACAGCATGACAGTGACAATATCAGGAGCCAGCTGCAATGACAGCTAACTTTAGTAGCAAACTTCAGGTCTCAGCTGATAACTTTTAACAACTTCAGCAATCACTCAATATTATAAAATGTGGTCGACGGAAATAGTCCAGTTTAATCACCTGTTTTGAGAATCTGTTGCTAGCTCAGACTTGCCACCAAATCGAACTTGACACTGGATACAAAAAATATACAAGCAACAGCAATAATTTATCGCACCTCAAGTAAGTAATCAAATGCATAAAATCATTTTCACGTGCCATGTTTCAACAACTTCTCAATACAAAGCAGCAAAACTTAATCTACTCATGACATACCTGACCTAATAACTTGCTGTGTTACATTCAGTGCCTGTATTTATTATTTAGTGTCAAATTTATGAATACGTGTTGCATAAAACTGTATGACTTGTGTAGCCATTTGTCAACGCTAATTGTGTACTTCACCAGTTACTGTGCAGAATGCTCCTCTCAGTGTATTTGGCAGCTGTTACATAGTTCAGTCACAACACTTTTGGCCACATTGCAGCAACAGTTACATGCAACCTCTTGCTACATATGGAGTAGTGTGGTCCTTCTTGTGTATGTTTACTGGTCACGTTCATGAGCCCTTCAGAAACGTTTAAGCAGCTTAAAGATGCTAGTGCAGTATTTGCTGTCATTCATCGTATGTCTGTCTGTCTGTCACAACTCGGGAGTTCTGCCAAAACAGCTAAACATAGGATCATGCAAAGAACGATACACGGTAGCACACGGTGGCTGAATAAAGAGGCAGCTGCTGAAGAGTTTCTAGGCTGATATGCCATCTGTTTGCATTATTCGTACATCAGTAGGACAACATTTTAACCGACACAGTGTCACACGGGTCTCTCAGAGATAGCGGAGCCTTGTTTTGATGTGGAGTCGTATTCATTCACCAAAGTGTCTCCTTACTGTAAACAGGACATTTCTTGAAATTGGTTTGCAAACACGCATCACACAAAGTGTAAATATGACTGTAGGCCTACGTATAAGGACTACAGATATGAGGTCACTACACTGTTTCATTGTATTGCTGTATCTAGATGCTTGACTGTGTGTATCCACTTTTTCAAAACACTCCCTTTATGAGACTGCAAAGCTGAAATTTTTTTAATGTAAACAAGTCAAAAACTTAACAAGTCTAATTTGTATACTGCGATAATATTCTGTAACCTGTTTGACAGCTTCAAGAAGTCGTTCCAGCAGGTGCTGTCGCTCCGACGATTTTTCACTTTCCATGCTTACCTGTATAGGCAAACCAAACAAGCACAGAACAAGTCACAGAGACCTTACAAAAGTGACCAATAACTATGCAGGTCTATATGAAAACGGAAAAGTATGTCATCATCTACAACACTAAATCCACGACATTTATTATCACCAAAATTAACAGTGCACAATATTTTATCAAACTCATAATCAATAGTTTGCACTCAAACTGTGGCTTCCTATCACTACAGCCATTACCTAAGATGGGGATTTCATCACTTAGGACCTCAGTGATGTCCATCCCAGCCTTGTTGTAAATATCAATATGTAAATATCAAAAATGGAGTGTTTAGACTTACAGCCAGCCTTAGGTTTACATCCGGAGTTAAGTGCGGTATCTGGAAAGTTATGCTTATGATGAAAGTTTGGCCTATGACCGAAGTGAAAGTACAATAACTCAGTGGCAGTGATCAAGAACCGAAGCTGACCTGACATACGTCAAAAACAGTTGACATAATGACTATGCTGGTTTCATAAACAGTGTGCATACTTACTGAAAACGTCTATGCCCACAAAATAACTCCTGCAAAATCCATAGCCAACATCAACATTTAATCAAACTACTCTAATACGACATTCCACTAGGCGTGGTGTGATCATGCCTTTGTTTACTTCCGTTCGTAGGGGTTAAGGTTCACTATTTTATGTTGATGAGACAAGTTCTGAACAAAATTACCGTTTTGTTTGCGTCCACAGCTGCGAGTTTTAAAAAAGCACTTTGTCGTTTATTTATTTCTGTTGTTATTTTCGCAAAAATACTGCACACAATTATAAAGAGCAACTTATAGTTACTGTTGATTATTGCTGGTTACATACTTACAGAATTACTGCACGTGCACGATGATGACTCATACGACGGTATATGAGCGGGTCAAAACTCAAAACTTCTTAAACGTCTCTCACTCCCAGCAGGGCAGCAGCCGTGAGTCTTAACGCGAAATGCGTATGTGTACGGAAGCCGGGAACCGCCGGTGTATTCACGCTGTAGTCATCGACCTCGATAACTTGTCCGGACAAAATCCGACGAATTATCGAGGTCGATAACTAGTGTGAATACACTGGCGGTACTCGGCCTCCGTGTGTGGTCACGTAATGTTGTACAGACGAGTAGCTCAGCTGTCGCAGAGGAACTGCACGACACGGTATGTCAGTTAAAATCTTGTCATCTGCATCTGCTGCACAACTGTACGAAAAATCCCATTTGAAAGGGCATGGAAATTGCAATAGGTAAATGGCTTTAAGATCACCAAGGTCATTGGAAATGGCACGATGCGATAAGCGATAGGCCATATGTCAAAAACTCAAAGGTAGAGGGTCGGATTCTTGCATAGGCCTAGCGCTGCTTACACGATGACCGGACCAGCGCGCTTTACAATCTCGGAAGTGGCAACTGATCGGCAAGAACTAATGGTGCCTCGGCGCAATATGCGACCATCCATTGCCCGCGCTACTAACGGGCAATTGGATTGGATTCCACGGTGCATCTAGCAAGCAAACACCACCGCCCCAACCAGCCACACCAGGCCTTCACCCCGTAAGCATTCACCAGATGGCACCATCCCGATCGAGGTAGCAGACGTCTGATTGCAGCTTTACTACTCATTTATCGACCCCAAAGAATGAAAGGCTGAGTCGGCCTGGTTGGCTGACTTATAGCGGAGGGTTTACCCCATATACTTGTTCCCCCACGTTCATTGCGAAAATAAAGTGCGGAACAACTAGCCTATGGTTTACCCACATAAAGTGGTCACCCATCAGCTGCATTGCTGCAGGTCCTGCGCATGACAGATGAAGTTCGCCGGCCAAAGACCGGCGTTCCACCACTGTGCCACGCAACCAACCAAGACCAACCACTCCTATTAGTATAACAACGTCTCTATCTTTGACCGTTTCCGAGATATTAGATATGAAGGAAGAACCAAAAGTGCCAAAACGTAAAATGGGGTGATTTGTGGTGATATAGGCGTAGGTGTCAGCATAGGACTTCCTATTCACTTTTCATGGAAATAGACAATCGCGCTACTCTCAAATGGGTGTGGTCACGTGACCTATTTTTAAGTTTTGGGCAACGAACGATCACATCTTTGGAACTGTTCGTGCATGGTGAGAACTAGTCAGTGACGTAAATCTGGCTGGAATTCTGGGGGACGCAAGGTGGATCCAGAAGGCTTGATAGGGGCGAGGTGTGGGGTCTAGGGAAAAGTACCTTTCCAACCGGGGAAGGTCTGGGAAGGGGTTATACCCCCTTCTCAGAAAAAATGATTTCTTACTTGAAATGGCGTGTTTTGATGCATTCTAAGCGGTACCTTTTGTCCGTGTTCTTGCCAGAAAAAATGTTGAATTTTCCGCCTGAAGTCGTGATTTGGTGGACGTTGAATATGTAGTTTTTTGGGAAATATAGTAAATACTCTGTTAGAATAGCCTAATGGGGTTTATGAGCTTTTTACTGCATTACCGCATGCTAATGCAAGCAACATGGTGTTTGAAATTTTGAAACATGATGGGGAACAATTTGCATTAGCGTCTTCCACTCCAAATTTTGGGGACTCGTCTTCTGACCCCCGCGCCTACGAATAACATTCTAGTTACATATGGCGCGTTACAAGTTTTATATTGTATTGTATTGTCCCCCGTGATTTACGCCCATAGAACTAGTATATGCATGATGATAGACTACCCTCTAGTGTTCAGGGTCTTCCGACTGACTTTTAAAAATCTTGGTAAACAAGGTGTCGCCCTAAAGGGACGTAACCGTACTGTCCCGCCTGCAATGTCGGCCATCGGACCGGCCACGCCTGGCGGCGGCCGACCGCCAACGCGCGTTACAGACGACAGACGACGCCGACAGACGACAGCGTGTAAAACAATACTGGCCCATTAGGCGGGCCAGTAATAAGTGACAATGTCTCGAAACAGTACAAGATACAGTCTGTAGGGTTATAGGTTAGGGTTAGGATTAGGGATTTAGGGTTAGTAGGATTAGGGTTAGGATTCGTGGTAGGGTCAGGGTTATGGTTAGGGTTAGGATATGTCGCCGAGAAGTCTGTGGCCCAAATGGTTTGTTGCCTGTGAACGTCTGGCGAGCTCTTCAAACATCGCCGTCGTCGCCCGTCTTCAGACGTGACAGGCCTAGCACAAACTGACGCACTCGCTGTTCGCCAGGTGGCCTTTTCTCGCCGCGTCTCGCGAGATCGGCGTCGGCGGGCGCGCGGCACGTCGGACGTCGGACAGCCGACGACTCGCGCACCTGCAGCGGCAGCGGACTCGACAGCCAACCAGCGGCTGTAGCAGACCATTTGTCCGCACAGTCATCGTGGTGCCGATGCCAATCGCTCAAGTACGACCGCGACGAGTCGAATTAACCGCAAATCGGCGATTCTTCCTACCGTGCTCGTCGGGTTAATTAGTCGTCGGACATCGACTCGTCACGAGCTGAAGACACGGCCGTGGAAACTATTAACGAGGTGAAGTGGCTCAGTGACTGTCGCCTTTCCAGGTTTACTTCGCAGTCTACCTGGAGTTAGACAGTTACGTCAATGGCGAGAATGGCGTGGACGCCGTCCACGTGAAGTAGCACTGGACCCAGAGTTCGACGTGTGGTCGTAATGGGAGCCGTCACGGCGGACACGGAGCGACTGAAGGCGGACACGGACGACGACGGCAGTGAGCGGTCGTCGACGTCGGCGGCGGCTGAAGTCGTCGACGAACATCAGACGAACTCTTGCGCGGCTCACGCCAGACGGCCGCCGTCGTCGAAGACGGCGCGTCGAAGTCGACTTGCGGCGGTCGCTGCGTCCGCGGCGCTGTTCGGCCTACTGCTGATGACGTCCAGCGCATTCTGCGTGTGGACGATGACGAGGCTCAGTCGTATTGAGGCCCGTCTGGAACGACTGGAAAGAGCAGGTCGTCTTCCAGTGAACCGCATGGTCGAGCCGCCTCACATTGACGATCGCTTTGTCCAACATCTACATGTATGTACAGTGTACTGTCATGATCTCTACATGCATCTACATGTGCCCCGGATTTAAGTCTGACCTACCTAAAGTCCAGTTGCTTCTAGATGAATCGAAAAATTTCCTGTAAACGGGTGAAACCTGGAACTAGAAGATGATGGACTTCGACGCCCAGCGTCGACGTGGATGCTTTGCCACCACATACTTAGTAACTTAGGCCTGCTGTGACCTTGACCTTTGACCTCCATAATCTAATAAGGTCATCAGTAGGGGCTATTGAATAATATTCTCTGTCAATTTTAACAAATTGTTCAAACCGTTTATGAGCTATCGTGGTAACAATATCTGATCAGATGTTATGAACGAAAGAACGCGGACGGACGTTCCGAGACAGCGTCAAAATGTAAAGCATTAGGATTAGGATTAGGGATTGTCGGATGGTGAAGGCATAAAACAGCAAGTTGCGTCACTTGTCAAGCTCATGATTAGAGAATGTCGTTTTCCAAAGCTGTAAACTACCACAGTGACGGCGTTATAGAATGAGTTTGATGATAGCGCAATTGTTCTTCAAGTTGACGTATATTTTGTATATGCAAAATTGTCACGTGATGTGCGACGCGACACTGAAATTTGTCATTCCAAGAATCATGTCGTTTGTTACAAGTGTGGCACGGAATCAGCTGCTACATACGCCAAGCCAACCCTGCATGCAGCATTAACCCATGTCGTTAAATTATTGCACGGATGCATGTGGCTATGCAGCAGTCGATTCTGTCGCCTGCCACGTGACGCGATTTTGACCAATGGCGTTGACGCACCCCCGGTTTTATTTCATTGTATGAAAATGTTAATAAATTTTGCAGGCAGTCGATGGTACGCCAGCAAGGTTCAAGCGGGCGGCATCATTATCAGCGGCAGCACCATACACGGATGCAGATAACTGCGTGTGTCCACCAGGTACGTCTGCTATATGCATGCAATTGGTTTAACTGTTGGCTACTGGAAATGCGTGGCAAAGCCCAGCGTGTAGTCTGCCTGCTGCAAAACTCAAGGTCAATGTGTCATTCCAAATTTCGCCGCGAAAGGTGGAACCGTTGCTGAGATATAGCGGTTTAACTGTTCGCCGTCTTGGATTATTAGAAAGTCAAATTTTAAACTGCCAATACGGTTCGGGATGCCGGGCGGGCTAATAAAAGGCGTGATCATAATTATTTCGAAATTCAGTGACCTGACGCTCTCGCTGTAGACAGATCGGCGGACCATAATAGGAACTGGGTATTGGGTATAACATTCTCTGTTCGCGGCCGCTACTTACAATACATGGCTGGACGTTTGGCTTCATGATACGATATAAGCGTTGGCCATATAGCGGCATAGCCAGGGGGTTCAGGCAATTCATTATTTAGGGCCTCGACCTCCAGGGCCCTATACCCCAGTGCCCAAGAGACATACCATAGAAAAATCGGCGAACCGAAAAAAAACTACTTACTGGACGAAGAAGTGCGTGAACGTTGTGCACTGATGTAACGTCGTGTATATAGTATACGCTATAGACTGGAATTTTACTTACTAAATTCTATTAACACCGGGCCCCGAGCTCACTGGTGAACGTGGGCCGCTGAAAGTGTCGCTACGTCGTCGATGGTCACACAAACGAAGTTATTCCATTCTACGTTGAGCCGGGTTAGTACTGGGATTAGTGAGTGTCCGCATACAGATGCACGGCTTGGAGTTTAAACCAGCCGCCCAGACGGAGCATGGTTATCCGTCTGTGAGCAGGCGCAGTTGGTACTCGATAGTCCTTACCGCTACGGAAGAAACGACCGCTGCCAGTTCTACGTCGCACATCTGTCTGTCTGTATGTGTGCTGGCTTTCTAGGCCGCATCGTCTGCACGCAGTACATAAGATGCGGCCTATTGCTACAGATGTCGCACGTACACGTAACGTGGTCTGTGTGTCTGTGTGTTGGTCACACAGATGTGCTCTGCAAAAACGGCTGAACCGATCGAGATGCCGTTTGGGAGACTGCCGCAAGAAACCATGTATTAGATGGGGTCAAGATCGGACGAATCCATTCGCAGCCGCGAGGGGTGACAAGTGGGCGATGCGGCCTTTTGCCAAATTATTGTAGACACTAGTCTTGCTGAATGGTGCGTATCGGCTTTATAGAGCGAATAGCGGACATTAGTTAAAGCGAGCGAGTGAGTAGTTTATTAACGGCACATCAGCACATTATATATAGGCTACGCTTTTCAGTTCCATGACATTAGCTAAAAGGTCAAAGCAAAGCGATAAGCTCCTTACGATGATCTCATTAAGCACAGGCTCATTTCTTTACACTTCTTCTTCTTCGTATGCTGTGCATAGCAGACAGGAGCGTATCCAGGATTTTTTCTCTACATGGGAATGCATTCTGGAGGTCTCGCCACGACTTAAGTACGAAACAACAGCAGTCGGGTGTACCTCAGTACTTCCCAGTCGGGTTTGTGGAAATCTCACCTGTTACCAGTACTCTACTCGTGGCGGGGAACCCAGACTCCCTTAGCCAGCTACGCTGCTGGTATTTGAGAGATATAAGGAACCAGAAGTTGAGCAGATTCTACGTTATTAGATGGTCGTGCCATCATGGGTGTATAGATAAATAGATAATAGCGTGTCTAGAATTTGAGAAAGTGGCGCATCCATGCACTCCATTCTAATATTCAAATGTCGTAGTTCGCTCACGTACGTCCACTGGACGTCAGTTTTAAATATGAATTAATAAATTGCTCAGTTAAGTGCAGATAAAGGGACGCGTCCCAATGTTATGGGCGCCTGGAGGCCTTCCCTGAAAATTAGGAGGTCCACAAAAGAAATGGGTTTTTGATTTGTGATGCAGTTCCTTGTTTGGCTCTATTGAGTCGATATGTGAGGGTTCTATAGGCTTATCGACTTTTGGGGAGATCCCCCAAAAATGGCAAAGGTCCCCCAAAATAAGACCAGCGTCAGAAAGTAGCAGCAGTGCGACAACCCACCACAAATGTTACGTTGGCCATCGTTGGCTTGCCTCTGAGATACAGTTCTAATGAAATAAGATGCAGTTGGAGGCGGCAGACTTCGACCCCGCTGCCGCCACTTGGCGAACCCGACGAAGTAAAGTAAAGTACAGTAAAGTATGCCGCTATTTGTATAGCGCGTTTTATCGCAGTGCCTCAAATGCGCTCAGACATGGATCACACAGTTTTACCTGCAAATTACACCATGCCTGCCTTTACTCCCCAGCCGCAGAACATCACCGCCCTTTGGCTGGTACTCATTTTACCATCCCACGGAGGGTAGAAGGCTGAGTCGACCTGAGTGGTTGGTTACATAGCGATATAAAGTTCCGCCCCGGGAGTCGAACCGGGACGGTCTCCCGAAACTGAGATGAAACTGAGACGAAACAGACGTATCATCCTTGATTCTGGCCTATTGTCTTCATTATATGAAAACATGACGTCATCCATAAAACCGGAAGTACATAACTTATCGTACTGTTGTCAGTGGATCACCGAGCCACGGATACATGTAACGTTTACAGAAAGTTTCGTGAAATATGTTCTTGTGGTTTTTGAGATATGCCAGCGAACAGAGAGGCAAACAGACATCAGACATACAGACACGCTGACTGTAAAACTTCGCTCCCTACCGGGGGCGAAATACAAAAGAAAGAATATGCGTAGATGTATTGCTTGATGGTCGCAGTTTTACTACATATAGCTGGCGACCATAGTAATCATTTTCAGGTTTCAACGGGAAGCATTGCGCGTCGCTGTGGGTCGCCGCTAGGGACTCGAACCTGTCGACGCCGACAGCAATAGACGAGATACGACGTGGTCGCAGTGGTCGCGGCGTCTCGCAGGTATCGACGCGTGACGATTGATGTTGCTCGGCTAATGAAGCGGCTGCGTCGTCCGACAAGTTTCGTGCCACCCTGTAGAGACGTTTCGCCGACCGAACCACGGCTTTCCGTCGTGATTGACCGCGCACGCTGACCGACTGGTCATTAGCGATATCTCGGACACGTGTCAGCAGGTGCTTGCTGGAACGCTTCCACGACCAGACCTTCATGTCTCATTCGTACCGTGGTTAATTATTGTGTTGTTCTTGTAGCCTGGACGCAGTTCGTGGCACGTGTATAAGCCGAATTAACTCCCAGCAGGCGACGAGCGGGCAGGACTCAAGTTTACATTTGCATATCATACTTTAATTAACTCATTTGCTAAACAGATGGAAATCGTGCACACTTCGCTGTCATGTACTTCGTTACGTTTTAAGCAGCATCGCATGCATAGCATAGATGCGGCCTATTACGACAGATGACACACGTAGCGTGGTCTGTTCATCTGTCTGTGTGTCGGTCACATGGATGAGCCCCGCAACTTGTCACCTACAAGTGCGAGTATGTAGATAACAAAAACTTCCATGACAGCTGCAAAATGAAAGATGTTTGAATGAAAAATGGCCAGAACGTATAGATACGACGATGGAACTGCACTGCAACAATTGAATCTAAACGCCTTGGATGTTGCAAACATACTGACCAGCAACTGCGGGGGATCATTTTATTGGAACACCCTGTAGACTTCAAAGACAGACTCGCGAAAATAACATCAGTTGATGGTCCAACAGTATTTTGGTCTATGTTTCCGTTATAGTTAACAAAACAGGAATTAACCTAATAGTCGGTCATGCATAATACCTTCGTGCCGCAAGTTTTAGATCTCGTAGGTCTCAGAAAAAAACGTTCAAAAACGTCCCCTTATTTATATGACTGTAGTTTGTACAGATATTGACCGATTTTTATAATATTTGGCATAGAGTAATCTGAGTAGGCCTATACAGGGGACGTTTTTAACCACATTATAGTTAATCAGTCGTCTGCATAGAAGTTCATAATATATTTTCTCCAGGCAGTAAACAACGATATAGGCTATGTTAACAGCATAGACTAAAACCGTTGAAATACAAATTTAAAAACGTTTGGCTACTTCTTTTATACCACCTGCCTAACGCCCAACATGCCTAAGTTCAAGAGAAGTCGATCTACTAAACAATGTTGCAGTTGGTGTCGGCTTGGAGTGGTTATTAAGGTTAATCGCGCCAAGAAGAAAAATATGCCTAATATTGTTTTGTTGTCGTGTTTTCGAAAGTTTTCTCACTGCACATTAAATATCTGTATGCTACTTTGACAAAAATAAAATACGTTGGCAAAATAAAAAACGTGATATAAAAAACATTTCTACATCTTTGATAAAGAGGACGCGTGACGTCAGTTACATGGCACATAGATGTATATTTTCCGCTGTCGGAGTTCAAGGTGAGCGGATCAACTAGCGCGGATTAATTAAGCGGCCTCGGGGTTTATCGTCCGAAACGGCGTGCTCTGGCGGTCAGTCGGAAGGTTCAAAGCCGAGTAGTGCGAGCCGCGATGTTTGCTTGTTCTGTCAAATTGCGGCGGTGTCGAGGTGTTTTACGACTGGCCCTGTGTCAGCGAGGCGCCATCGCCGCGACCCGTGGCTGACTGATGATGTGTCAGGTGGCCCCGCGTCCGTCTAGTTGCTCCAGCAGCAGTAACAGCCGCGCGCTGCTTCCGTTCGTCGTCGCCGTCGACGTTCCATGTACATTTGTCGTGGTTGTGATGCTTTTAACGGGTTGTTTGTCATTCAGCGAGGTATCCGTGGACACTGATGTCGACGTCAGTCTGTCCAGTTGTCGACAGCACGCAGCTGAACGACGACGATGTCTTCTTCAGTGAAGGCGTCGAGACGTCATCCTCGACGCGCATGTGTACGGTCATTAGCCCCCAGTTTAAAACTCAGAATCATCCCCGATCACAGTTATGACGCAGTGCTGGAAAACCGATCTACCGACAGCACGGTGGTAACGACACTGTGCCGATTTTAAGGTGGCGTGGCGGAGTTATGCGCCCTGCTGCGTGCCGTTTAGTTATTTGTGACTTTCTGACAGATCAGCAGTTGTGAGTGTGTCGCTTTAACACTTGTCGCACCGTGCCTCAGTCACTATCTCCGCTATGGGTTGGCGGGGGGATTTTTTGACCTGCGTTTATTTTTTCTGTCTGACTGCTAACAAAATAAATTATTGGTGGATTTTCGTGAACTTTGGGAAAGGGGCATTAGGCTGACTATGGATCCGGGAATTAGAGTTAGTTGAATTATGGAAGTGATCCGGAATATACCGGTCGGTCAGTCGTGGATATTTTGTCATATTCATCGCTGATCCATAGATTGATGGGAAAATTGAAGTGAAGTTAGGAAAACTCGTTATGGCGCAATGCGGAAAAATTGAGGCCGATGGATTTGCTGATCGGTGGTAACGACACTGTGCCGATTTCAAGGTGGCCTGAGTGCCGTTTAATTATTTTATTTTGTAATTGTTTCGTACATTCTTTGAGGCAATAAAAGTCGTTGAAAATCGTCGAAAAGTCAATAATACTACATTGGTAAACCTAGGACTAAGTAGTTATGGATGGTAGTGACCTATGCAGCGATTTGTTCTGTCCACGTGATTGTGTTCGTATTCATTGTCATCTATTCATATGAAACAGTCGAGTGCAATTATGCAATAACAAATACCGTACTCAGCTACTGTCTCGTACATGTTGTTGTCGTATTGTTGGTATGGAGTAATACAAAAATAGACTTTTATTAGTTGCAGAAATGAAAAGTTCGAAAAATCGGAAGCGAAAAAGATTGTTCAGAAAATTTCAAAAATGGTCAGATATTGCGATGTTTCTCAAAGGTAACAAGAACTCATCAGGAGATGAGATAGCGAACGTGAACTTATTAACGGCGATATCGCACACACGTAGGCCTACTTCAAAATACCGAAAAAGAGACAAACCTACTTCGTTTAACAAATTAGACGATAGATAGGCAAGTACTGCGCATGAAGT
>Ga0209780_1001949_pt1 | contig 14227 bp, 3 predicted proteins | sample WorMetexBAHAMAS2_FD_187384 | JGI IMG/M metagenome (GOLD analysis project Ga0209780, IMG submission 187384) | Marine gutless worms symbiont microbial communities from Max Planck institute for Marine Microbiology, Germany - Inanidrilus exumae... | ecosystem: Host-associated > Annelida > Digestive... | reverse complement strand
ATATATATATTTGTTTATTGTAGGTGACTCAGTTGATTGTTGAAAAAACTCAGCTATTCCGTGTGCTTGGCTCCGACAGGTTATTGTAGTTATATTTGTCTTCAGTTGCACACAGTTGTTTGTACATTCATAATATAATAAAATAAATAAATAAGAATCATTAAAAGGTGGGGGTGCTCACCACATTGCTGGGGGTGATGGACGATTAAACAGTTTCGGTCAATGTGAGATCGTGAGATCTGTCCTACATGGTAACCCAGTTATGGAACTGCCCTGCACCCATTTCCGATCATGTAATCACGTGCTTGGTACATTGAAACTGAAGTTGAAATTGACAGTAGTTGGCAGGCTGTAATTGTGGGGCACTATAGTTTCTAACTACTGTCAATGTCAATTTCAACTTCATTTCACAGGGCACCATCACCATTATATGGTACCTGTTACCACTATTTAGGGTTAGGGTTATGGTTAGTGTGCTAACTGGGGGTGCAACGGGCCATCCTTAGTGCCGGTGCTGCCCCAGCTGCCCGGGGGTGCTCAGCACCCCTCAGCACCCCTGATGCTATGGCCCTGTTGTGTAGACCATGGCCTAAGTATTTATGAAGTATTCATTGGATTGACCCGTACAGTAATTTTTAGGTCGAGTCCTCCGAGTCGACCTAATAAAGTGGGTCTAAAATGTCTGTCTGCCCACAGAAAGTTTCTTTGATTTCAATGAAAATTGGTGTGTATGTAGAGGTCGATGAGTGATGCATGGTGGTATGCAGTATGACCCGATACAAGGTCAAGGTCATGAGCCCTTCAAAGTCGGAAATTTGGCCAATTTCAGAGTCTATCTCCTCTCCCATTTATAATGAGGGCTGGCAAATGACCTTGGATTCTTAAATTAGGGGACAATACCTAAAGCTTGTCGGGGCCGGATTTTTGATTTTTGTCCTATTTTTTGTGTCACTTGACTTTGAAGTTGGCAATAAGTAGAAGTCGGCCGCCAGTCCTGTACGGGACTAATTTATTTCATGTACAGTCATGCTCTATGCAATTAAAATAAAGCCTACTCATCTGCTGTCTAATACATACATCTGTGGATGGTGTCACTTTGTGCTTATGATATTATACAACAAGAGTCATTAGGCACTGATATGCTATAGGAACTGATGAACAGCAATTACACAAGATATCACATTGAACTGATAAATAATCTCGTGGTGGTTGATTAGTTTCCACCCTGCTGTAGGCGCTAGCATAATAACTTAAATGAGCCTCCCCTATTATTTCCCATTCTGGGTCATTGCTGAATAAAAAGGCAACGAGGTCGGGAGGTTACTGTATCGTTATCGTTGGCCATCCTTAACCTGGTGGATCTAAATCTAGACCGAAAACCTCGTCCCCGATATAGCCTATTTTTGTGTTTTAAGGGGACGTTAATCTCTCAGCCAAGCAAGCAAGCAACTGCTTTGAAGGCTCATATCCAGTAGTGTACTTAAAATACTTTTATAAAGTTCAGATTTTTTTTGCTTATATTCAAAAATACTTTTGAGAATTATTTTTTCATCATTAATCCATCATTGGAAAAGGTTAAGTTATGACCATCAAGATTTTGCATTGCTTACTATTTGCAGTACAAAGCATGATTAAGTGCAACTATTTAAACTTGATATTATGGCTGTTGTAGAATTATTGTGTTGGAAAGCCGGCCAGATGACGGTGGAAACAGTGCAGATGAACTGTGCAATCTCTATGTTTTAGCGGGTCATGAAAGTACGATTTGATGTTTCTCAGAATGATGCTTGTTCATAACAACACAGTCATACACAGTGTATAATAAGTCTTTTGACAGCTGTTTGACGTTGCACACTGCGAGTGCAGTTGTTGACCTTTGAATTTGATGATGACAACTGTGTAATTGACACATTTGTCCTGTATTATGTACAGTCGTTTTATACAGTTTGGCAGATCTTTTTATAATGTTGCATATTTTACTTGAGCAGTGAGAAATGTTATGCTTACCATGTGTTGTGATGTACATGCTTTAGTTATTTAAGGTTTTATCTGACATGATTATATGTATAGTACATTTTCCACTTTTTAAATTTGCTGTTAGGATTGTTTAAGCACATTCATTTATTATTGGTTATATGCGGCATTTTTAGAACTGCCTAAATGTCTTTCCCAGCATTGACTGTCAATGGTACTAACATGTGTCAGTAGGACATCCACACATGGCTCCACCCTCTGCATAGTAGTTCAACGTTGAATCAACTCGTCTGTAAAGTAAACTCTGCAGAGCCTTCATTTCTACACGTTTTTTGCCCCATGATGTATATATGTGCCCTCTGCCACAGCATGACTACATGGCTGCTACCTTTAACCACACTGTTCATCTGCAGCTGGACTATGAAAATTCCAGACTGCATGGAATTTTAACAGGCGGCCTCCACGAGCTACAGTGAAGTGTGCCGAGATGTCGCTGACATGCATCATTTTGCCTTACTATCATAACTTGTCACCTTGTACCAGACTAGATTATTCACACTGGCAAGTCCACTAGCAGTCCACTAGCATGTCATATTCTGAACTGCTGTGACGTCTTTATCACTTGCTTCAAACCATTTCAGTCACGTTGTACTGTCTGATCTGCTAGTCAAATCTTCACACATCACGTTTCGCAAGAGAATCTGGCGATTGTGTACTGTGCAACTGTTCAACCATTGTCTAGCATGAAACACCTGTTATTCATGTCAGATTTCCCCTATTTGGATATCTTCAGAAAGTTCAAATCCCACCTTTACACCAGTTAATCCACCTGCCACCTATACCCACTTCACCTGGCTGCCCTGTGAGTGCCTGCACCTAGTAAGCAAAATAGTATTATTATGCATAATGCTTTGCTGATGACTGTCATATCTTAGTCATTATTAGTTAAGTTCTTACTGTTTTTAATTTAAACTGTAAAGTAATTCTGCAGGCACACTCAGAGTGTAGGAAAACTACTTGGCTAGAGCATCTGTCAACATGTAGCTTTGTCAGGAGCAGCATATTATCAGTGATGCGAAATGTATTGGCACAGTTGGTTACTTTGAACGTGGCTTCGGAAAACTATAAGCTGCTACTAATTGTCGCTTGTTTTATACACCATGTTCCGAAAACCCTTTTTCTTGAATAACTCTGTCAAAGATGGACAGATTTTAATAATTCTTTGTATTTGGATTACAGAAAACAATCAAATACATGATTATGCACATGTCCACCACACATGAATAACGTTATCACACTACCATGTGAAATGCAGACGTCTTTTTGCTTTTCTTTCCCAAAACGTGGATGGTTTTAAAAATGGCCAGTGGTTGTTCTATGGCAACAACTTCATTTCAGGCAAAAAACATGACCTAAACTGTTAAAAGTGACCAACTTTTGCATTGATACTCTTCCAGTCTTTGTCTCCATCAGTTGCTTTACTCACTATGCTGTGTTGGCATTCAGCCCACATCTCAAAAAGTGAGCTTCCTTTGGTTAAAGTTGAGGAATTTTCTTTTGAAATTTTGCACCAATATAATGCATGCAGTAATGACTGAAATTCCATTAAAATTTCATGCCATACATATGCCAGACATACACTGTTATGTAAAACGCTTTCACAGTACTGTCATTTCGATTACATGCAATGCAACAATTACTTCTTTGATTTTTTAAAGGTACAGTAGCTACATTTTACAGGTAAGATGGACGAAGTTACAAACTTTGTTGTGAAATTTATTTTTTTTTCTGGATTCTGAATGCCAAAAATTATCAAAAATGCACTTTTGAAAATGATGTAAATAATGCTACGTTGTTTGCTTTCAGCTTTTACACCTGCGTGTGTAGCATATATGAAATAATTCAGGTTATGTATACTGTCATGCCAGTCATCCCACATATCTAGCACCCACAGCATGTATACCAGCCATTGTCAACAGCTATAGATGGCATATAGATAGGTTGATAGTAATGTAAGTTTGACATTTTTTATACGTGCTAGCTGATCTGGCCGTCATGTTGTAGGGCAAGGAAATGTAAACATTTTGCAGCACATAGTCAGATCTCTGGTCTGGCGCTAGCAGTAAGCTTTTCTTAAACCTAACTATTCAATTTTATTTAAATAATGTGACAAATCTTCGCCAGTTAACTTCCTGTAGTACGACATCGTGCCCTTCAACATGGAGATCGTATCATTCATGACCACAGATTACTGTGAAGTCACTTCAACCTATCTATGACTGAAATTGGATGTGCATAATAGCGGACCAAATACATAACAGCTGAACTACTGTGTGTTTATGATGTAGCATTACGCATCTGTTGTAGTTGAATGCATCTTGTTTTGCAATTTATATATTACAAAATAATTCCTGGCGCAGGATTAAAGGTGCACACTAGGAGCAGAGATCCTCTGTATCTGAGTACTTACAGAAACAGTCTAACAATCCAGTACCAGAATTAAAATTGGTTTATGGTTTGGGAGGGGTAGAAGTGGAACATTTTGCCTCTCCCATGACTAACATTCGCTCAGTTAACAAGGATTCTCTGTACACTGTCACTGTTGTGCAGCTAATAGATTTCACTTGTATGAACTAGGGCTCTGCTGCACCTCAGCTCGCACTTTGCACTTGCCATGTCTTTGCCCAGTCATAAGCTCTACCCGTTGTACACTCCGCCCAGCGTTACCTTGGCAACTTAAAAGTACAGATGTAGAAAGTTAAATTAAAATTTGCTGCCATTTTGTATTAAATGTGTATGTCTGCGTTGTACCCAGTGACCACGTCTTACACAATATGCTGTGTTGCAAAATCTGTAAAAAAAATTGTAAACGTATACTAGAAATCGTCCTATTTGTGTATATGCTAGCTGCAGGATCGATAAGGGAAATGAAAATGGATATGAGAGTAACAAGACCACAGCTACATTAACGGATGCTTAGGTAGTGGCAGTATCTGGGCCCACAGTCTGAAAGACTTCCCAGTTCTGGGAAGTGACAAATTTTTGTGCTGTGTGGACTACAACTTAATGTAGCAGATATGTTCTGTTCCGTTCTTTAGCCATCCGAGGGTTGGACACACCATTCTGATTGACTCTTTCACAAGTCCTGTCCATGTATTGATGTGGTCTTCTCGCCTGCGAGCACCTGGCATTGTTCCTTGCATTAGCCCTTTCTCTAGGCAACTCCCTTGTTTCCTCATGGTGTGACCATAGTATGCTAGTTTTCTTGCTTCGACAGTGTCTGACAGTTCCGTCTTTACTCCAGCTTTATTAAGAGCCTACTCATTTCTTTTCTTTGCTGTCCACGAAACCTGCAGAATCTTTCTCAGCCCTGTTATCTCAAAGGCGTCAAGACGTGCATTTCTTCATTCTTTCTGTGTGTCCAGTTATCACAACCGTACGTTGCTACTGGCCACACTAGCGTTGTAATTGGTCGTCTTTTAGTTGAAACCGGTATGCTATGACTTTTCCACATTTGCTGCAGTGATGCCCCGATCGCCTGCCTTGTTTAACCTGGTATGGAATTCCACCTTACACTTACCATCTTCTGTAGTCAGGGACCCAAGTTATGGGAACGTATCCACCTGCTCCAGCTGCTCATTCTGAATTAGTATGAGGCACGCTATGCGGTCGCTCCCATTAACTTGGTCTTGTCGACGTTGATGAGTAGGCTGTATTTACGGTTGACTCGGTCTAGGCGATCCACCAGCTCTTGTAGTTCTGCCTCAGAAGTGCCAACAGGATGATGTCATCAGCATAGCGAAGGTTCATGACTATTCATCCAATTTGTAGTCCACCTTGAAATCAATCAAGGGTCTCCCTCATCACGATCAAGTGCAGAGATATCCATTGTCCATCATAGTCACCCAGAGCTTATCATGGGAGGTAAGTCAAATTAGTCCACAAAGCACATATAAAGTGCTACATCTATATATACTGCGACAGAATAAAGTACAAAGTCATTTACTGTAGTTGCATACTTACACTGACGCGTGACTCCATCACTGTTTACGTTTTGGGGTATTTTGAGCAGAGCACATGCCTACACGAGGCTTAATTCTGCTCTCATTGAGGCACGATAAATGGCAGAAATCAAGTAATACCAAGTATTTTTACTTATTTACAAGCAAACTTACAATCAACACAATGCACTGACATAAGCACACAAAAGCTGTTGAACACTGCTATGGTACTAATGAAGTACAGCCAACTAAAACTAAAAAGTGATACCAAAATACAAACTGTCATAATGCATGTGCACATTGTATACTAGACAGTGCAGGTTTGAGGTTAGATACGAGTCATCTGTTACTAGACTTTTACCAACAATATTAACACGTGAACCATATGCTTCTGTTTATGATACTCAGCTTGTCAATTCACTATAGAATAAATACGAAGTAGGGCTGTTCAGCGATTAATTTTTTAATCGCACGATTAAATAATCTGTAGCCTCTGGACATTCACAGAACCACCCGTGATTAAAATAATCCATTACCAGTACATCAGTCATGAATATACATCAACGCCGACTAGCAGATGATAAAAGCATCAGATTGGATGCAAAGGCACAAGAATCAATCTGGCATCAACAAAATAAGCACACTTACTGCAGAGATTTCCAAAATACAAAGCAGTTACAGCACAGATGCAACAGGTACTTAATACAGGAGTAGTACAAAAGCTGTTATCAGGCAAATTCTTTCCATCAAATATAAGTTAAATGTAACAAAAAAACAGTCTGTGTAGGTCAGAACACTAGTGGATTATACAGAATGAGCATATGCCATTCCAGACAGTTCGTAAGCTACTTCTTTCATGACCTATGCACTAGGTCTGTATTACACACTACAGATTCACGAATCATTTAAATTATTATTCAAACGAAACAGCTAAACGTTTAGTAATTTTTAACAAAAATACAGGACTATACAACTGCACTGTTGTCTCATTTAATATGATCCAAACTACCATGTACATCATATGCAAATTTAGTTTGTTTTCGTTAACAGCATCGCACGTTTGCTTAATATCTGAACTAAAACTGTGAGTTCATGACATTTTTGGAAAGTAGTGTGGAAGAAGGGCGGAAGACAACAGTGATTTCATACACTTAGCCTGTGCAATAGCATCAGCACACAGCCTTGCTCAACATAATACAAAATAATAAATCAGTATGGTATATCATGTACATGAGAATTAGCATTAGTTAGTTAGTTGGAGCTTAACGTCCCCTTTCTGCACAAATATGGTTATATCAGAGACAAAAGGTCGGGTGGAGAGCTATCCTATCCAGTGAAGGAAGGCCAGCGATATATTAACCTCAACCCTGGCCGCCTTTTTTGTTCAGCAGCCACCCAAAAGGGAAAGGGATAGAGAGGCTCAATTAAATTATTACGCTAGCGCCTACAACAGGGGAAGACAACTATCACACTGCAAGAGAATAAATCTTAACTAAGCAATACAGACAACACTATCATAAACATAAACTAAACCCAGGTTCGGTCGCCTCCTACGACCTCTCGCCTGGAAATGGAGTGAGACAATTCTGGTAGAAAGGGATCGGATGGACAATAGAAGAAAATAAGTAAAGTGAATGAGAAAAGGAAAAAGGGAAAAAGTAATAATGAGCAAAAGATGAGGAAGAGAATGGACAAGGGAGGAGCAAAGGCGAAAAGGGGGTACCCCGGCCCCACGCGGGGTCTGAGAATTATCGTTTAATTTGCTAAACGTCACTTATCATTTAAACGATTAAACATTTAAACGCATGATTGCCTGTTATGTACATAGCGACTGTGTCCAACTGTTGATAATTTTCAGTTGATGGCTGTCACTGGCTGGATCAGTGTCTGATAAAGCATATATGGATGCCACATGCAGTGTAAGTTAAGTTTGAGAGATGACAAAGGTTAAAATGTATGCAGTGGAGAAAGAAAATTTTAATGTAAATTTTAATGTTTATTTGGATATTGCAGATGCAAAGGCTTCGGAAATTAGATCTTTACAGCTTGTGTTCTGCGGTAACGCCGTTTTTAGGACACAATGCATACACGCAGTACACAGATGTTGCATGTAGCGTGGTCTGTATGTCTGTTCGTATGTGGGTTGAGTCACATGGGTGTGGTGTGCAAAAATGGCTGAACCCACAAAGGTGCCATTTGTGAGGAATGACTCATGTGGGTCAAAGGAACCATGTGTTAGATGGAGTTCAAGATCGGATGAATCCATTTGGGCGAGGGTGACAAGACAGTGATACAGCCATTTGCTAAATTACTTTGAACACTTGTTATTGTGTCGTTGTACAGTTTGCAGACGGCCTTTACATTCTCCCTGACCTGAACTCTCTGAACTATCATGACTGAGGTGCCATGCTGAAAAACACCAGAAGGTGATCACACAGTTCAAAGTTAAACTGAAATCAGTTTGCAACAATATGACAGAAAGCCAATCAGCCAGTTAATTCCAGAAAGTGTTTAACAGAAGCGTGAACACCAACGGTGGACATTGCATTTCATGAACACTTGTGACATAAAGACATCAGTTTATGATGCTATACTGTTATGAACTTCTACACTCTCAGATACAATTTGGCATATCGAATTTCATATGTTATTGTAATGCCAAGGGGTAGTTATGTTTAAAACAGCATAACTTTGCCAACAGTTTAGTAGTATTGATAAAACATGACATATGGAAGTCACTTTGAATTGTCTATAAACACAAAATTTCATGCAGAAATACCTATCACCACACCAGCACATGTAGCCCAATGGTCAAAGCACTGGGGCGCCATGTGCAGTAGAGTATGATGTGCTCAGGAGCTAGGGTTCAAACCTCAGCCCTACCAAAGAATTATTTCTAATAATTCCTACACACATGATGAACAGAGAGATAATCCCAGGCAGAGAAAAGACATGTCCTCCATAAACTGTGACCATTGCTGACATCTTGATTAGTAGCATCAAGGTGTTGGCCACGCTGGCATGGCTGCAGCAAATAGACTTGGTCGGCCACTAGCTGGTGCTGCACACAGCACCAGTCAGGGCTAAGTCAGACAGTAGACCACGTCTAGAGGGGGGACTCTATAAATACCTGACAAGCTGTTCACTCACATACTTAACCCTGCCTTCCCCACACGTCATGCACACACTGCCCACATCTACCAATTCCCCACATCTCCCTGGACTAGTGCACTGGACCGTTACACGTTCTCAGTGCTGAGGTCCAGAAGTAGGCTGGACTTCTGCCCGCAATAAAGAATGAAGAAAGAAAGGATTAATGTGACAAAATGAGCATGTACAACATAAGATTTATCTGTGTCACAGAGGTTTAACAGTTGGCATAACAGTGGTGAACTTTGCGTTTGTGACGTGACAGCTCTTTCCCCAAGACAAATGCACTGACACAAATGTCACACTTGTACACTCTGTGGCCAGCATGAACCTTTATGTGGTCTTGAAGAGCACCAGGTCGCGTATAGGTTGTGCCACATATGGTACAACGGTATGGTCTGTGACCAGTGTGAATGCGCATGTGTGTTGTGAGGAAGTACGTCTGAGAAAACGTGCGATCACATATTTCACATTTGTATGGTTTATCTGGTGCAGCAGCGAAGTGAATAATTCTTTTGTGTCTGGCGAGTTGTACTGGCCATTTAAATGTCTTACGACATGTTTCACACTCGTAAGGTTCAGGTCCCGCACGAGTTCCAATACATTTGTGCACAGAAAGATATTTAGAGCTATAATATGACTTGTTACAAGTATTACATTTGTAACGCACTTTCGCAGAGTGAACTTTTTTATGAAGGAAAAAACTGGAGGATTGAACAAATGATTTGCCGCAGCGGTCACACATGTATAATCGTTTACCACTGTGAATCCGCTTGTGACTGGCAAGGTCAGTCGAGCTCCTAAACCGCTTGACACACAAGGTACATGCATATGGCCGTTCATCTGTGTGAATACGAATATGTCTCCTGAGAGTAGAGGAATAACTACACGATTTGTTACAAATGTCACAGACATATTGTTTCTTGTCAGTGTGAATTTGCTTTTTGTGTTTAACAAGACTGCTAAGCAGATTGAAGGACAAGCCACACCTGTCACACACGTGACATTGTTCACTGACATCAGAACACTGGTGTTCATTGAAATCGATGGACTTTGTAAATGTCTTTTGACAAATATTGCACATATACTGGCCATGAAGTCGTTTATGTTTGCTGAGACTGCCAGACTGATTAAAAGACTTGCCACACTTGTCGCACATGTACGGAAGTTCACCAGTGTGAATACGCATGTGTCTAGCACGATAAGATGGGAATTTGAACACTTTGTCGCACATATCACACGGGTATGGCCATTCATTTGTGTGAATCTGCAAGTGTCTCTTTAAATTACACAAGTAGCGAAAGGATTTTTTACACACATCACATGTGTACCATTTTTCAAGACAGCAAATACGTTTGTGTTTCGTAAAACTGATCGACTGCGTAAAGGACTTGCCACACTTGTCACATATGTGCAGTTTGTGTTGGGCATGGTGAGATAAGTCATTGAAAACTTTGTCAGACATGTCACTTGGGTATGCCCATTCATTTCCGTGGACGTGCCTGTGTCTCTTCAAATAGCCGGACTGACTGAAGGATTTGTCACAGATGTCACACACGTACGGATTGTTGGTTGTACAAAAAGACTTGTGTATGGCAAGGTGACTGTAGTCAGTAAATACCTTGTCACAACTGTCACATCTGTGTGCGTTTTCATCCGAGTGACTTTGTTTAATTTTCGAATGACTACTCAGCTGAGCAAAGGGCTTGTCAGGCGTAAAAGGTGTCTTGTGACTAAAAATACACTGGTGTCTGGCCTGATCATAGGAGTCACCAAATGCCATTTTACATTTTTCACAAGTGTATGCCTGTTCATCTGTATGAAGACGTCTGTGTCTCATAACATCACTCAACAGACTAAATGATTTTGCACACATGTCACATTCATACATGTTGTCACCAGTGGAAACACACTGATGTCCCTCAAGATTGCTTAAGCCACAATGTAATTTGTGACAAATATTACACTTGTATGGCGTTTCACGTGTATGAATTAGTTTGTGAGTGGTAATACTGCTGGACTGCGTAAAGGACATGCCACACCAGTCACAACTGTAAGGTTCTTCACTGGCAACCTCAGACGACTCCCTATCTGCCTGATCACGCACTTCAGATGTGCAAGGGTTAACATCACTAAGAAGACATTTGTGACTGATGAGATCATTGGATTGACTGAATGACTTTCCACATGTTTCACACATGTGCTGACTGTCAATAACGGGAATACAGTTGTGTCTGCTTAAAGCACTGCTGCATCGATAAGAATTGTTGCAAACATCACATAAGTATGGTTTCTCACCCGTGTGTATGCGTCTGTGAATCTTAAGATAACAGGACTGCCTAAAGGACTTGTCACATATGCCACAAGCATAAGGTCGTTCACCAGTATGAACACGCTTGTGTCTATTGAGATCATGATAGCTCTTAAATGTCTTCCTACAAATGTCACACGCACGAAGTTTCTTGAATTTGGTGGAACTCTTGGTAACATGAGACGATTGCACAGATGCATCAGCTTCAGTTGGTTTTTCTAGTTTCTTGAGTTTGGTGGAACTCTTGCTAACATAAGACGATTGAACAAACACATCAGCTGCAGCTGTTTTTTCTAAGCTGTTTGTCTCAAAACTGCTGGCATTGTCAAGTACTTGGTTACCTCTGTCAGAGCCATGGACATGTTGATCACGGTCTACCTGCTGAGCCCTTAATGCATCACCTGCATCTCGGGAAATTTTAACACCTGCATCATTCAATGATCTGGACAAAACCGACAAAGTAGCTGCATCTCTATTTATTGTGACACTTTCGTCAACATTCATAGTGATATGCTGTGCATTTGAAGAACTGTGTTTTTTGTCAGGAACAGCAATACAGTTGTGTCTGCTTAAAACACCGCTGCTGCGATAAGAATTGTTGCAAACATTACATAAGTATGGTTTCTCACCCGTGTGTATGCGTCTGTGAATCTTAAGATAACAGGACTGCCTAAAGGACTTGTCACATATGCCACAAGCATAAGGTCGTTCACCAGTATGAACACGCATGTGTCTATTGAGACCATGATAGCTCTTAAATGTCTTCCTACAAATGTCACATGCGTGAAGTTTCTTGAATTTGGTGGAACTCTTGCTAACACGAGACGATTGCACAGATGCATCAGCTTCAGTTGGTTTTTCTAAGCTGTTCGTCTGAAAACTGCCTGCATTGTCAAGTACCTGGTCACCTCTGTCAGAGTCACGCACATGTTGAGCATGGTCTACCTGCTCAGCCCTTAATGCATCACCTGCATCTCGGAAAATTTTAACACCTACATCATTCAATGATCTGGACACAATGAACATAGTATCCATATGTCTATGTAAGGTAACACTTTCATCGATATTCACAATGGTATGCAATGCGTTTGATGAAGAGTCCATCCAATCATTTGGCTGTTCACAGTTGTCACTGACAGACATCATCTCACTGGCAGATGTTTGGCTCCAGATAACAGGAAATTCTGTATTCAGTGATTGATCACTTGGTTTGTCTGGCTGTTCCTTGTTTGTCTGTTACACATAATGCAAAACAACATATACATTACTACACAGTTAGCCACAATTAGCAGACCCTTTGGTTTTCATCAGCGTACCTCCAACAATACGAGCTGTTTCTATGCCAAGGTTTCCAAGATTTCACTTCCGGTAATGCTATGCAAAATTCACCTTAAATGGCTGACTACATATTACCTTACTTTGCAATAACTGTGCCAATATGACAAAACCTGTTTACAGTGGTTCTTTTGTTATTACATTGGTTTTTGTGGATGAGGAGAAAGTTGCTGACAAATAAATAAACAAGGTGTCGCCCTAAAGCGACGTAACATGACTGGCCCGCTGTGCAGTGTCGGCTGCCCATGCACGCAGCCGCCGGCAAGCCGACCAGACCGTCCACACGTCCGGCCGGCCCAACCGCTGGCAGCATTCCCACGCTCGCGGCGGGCTGTCCCATGCTCCCAGCGGCCGGCCGGCCACTCCCGGCGGCAGCGTTACATACGACCACAACAGACGTCAGCTGGCAAAGCAATACTGGCCCATTAGGTGGCAAGTAATAAATAAATGTGTCGTTTCAATCTGGAAATACAGATTCACAGAGCACACAGTTCACATTGGCTACAATGTTCATATAAACATATTGAAAACAACACTATCTTAACCTGTTGCATTACGAGCATTTCATTAGCGTTGTTGATATCATTTTGCAGATGAACGTCAGTTGTATCACTTGGTTCAGTGCCACTGTCCATTTCAACCTGTCACCACACACCACGTTCATCATAATGTCGGGATTAACGTGGTATAAATAGGTGTGGCTAAAATGCAGATGTATAGGTGCCAGGTGGTAAAACGCAGATGTTAGTGCAGATGGTGCAACGGGTAGTGCATTGGACTTGCGATCAACAGGTCGTGGGTTCAAATCCTACTCGTGGCAAAGCTGCATAACAACCTTGCACAAGTTGTTCACACCTATGTGCCTCTGTCACGAAGCAGTATAAACTTGGTACCGGCCAAGAGGCGGCGACGCTCTGCGGCTGGGAAGGTAACCATGAGTGGATCCAAAGAGGGCAAACCCGGCATGCACCCCTTGTTTTTGGAAGGGAAAAGATTTTTACCATGTGATGCTGTCGTTGAGTGTCTGTCCGTCTGTCACAAGCCAGCACTGTACCAAAATGGCTAAACAATGGATCACGCAAACAACGCCATACAATAGCCCAGAGACTCTTAGTTTTCTTATGCCAAATGTGAGGTAGGTTCACTTTGGCGATTTTTCACATCTCGCTATATCTTAGAAACAGTGCAAGATAGGGACATAGTTACCATGGAACACTAACAGGAAACTGTATGCAGTCTATTGAATGGCGCTATTTCCAGTGATCTCGAGTGACCCCTCGCTGTCTCAAACCACCCAATTTTCTATGTTTTGTATCGCCTTTCATATCTTCATAATGGGTAAAGGCAGACAGTAGAGACATCAAATTTGATAGATAGGTTGATCATGTGCTAGCCCATGGATAGCAAACTATCGCTGAAAGGGGTGTGGTCATGTATTAAATACTGTTGTTACGAC
>Ga0209780_1001948_pt1 | contig 14233 bp, 8 predicted proteins | sample WorMetexBAHAMAS2_FD_187384 | JGI IMG/M metagenome (GOLD analysis project Ga0209780, IMG submission 187384) | Marine gutless worms symbiont microbial communities from Max Planck institute for Marine Microbiology, Germany - Inanidrilus exumae... | ecosystem: Host-associated > Annelida > Digestive... | reverse complement strand
GGCAAATCCTTTCCACCATAGGCCTTTTCCTTACCTATCGGACTGACTCCACGGACTACCTGACCATTTCCGGCTTTACTTCGCTCAACGGCTTGATTTGTTTACATAGTGTGTTAGACAAAGCCGACTCTCAGTCGGTTTTCAAACGCACTTAAAATCCTCGCATTTTCATTCATTCATTCATAGTCTTCCAGATCTAGGGCCAATCCCACAGGCTCAGCAGACTAAAAGGTAAAGAAAAGGAAAAGTCAAAAGACCCATGTGAACCCTGCCAGTAGACAGGAAATGTTTTGGCACATTTACTTGAGAAAAGCAGTGTACTCTTACTTTTCTCAAGTAAATCAAAGAATAAAAATTATTTACATGTAATGTCACTAAGCAAACAATAACGACTGAAATTTTTCTGTTAATTTTTTACAACTAGTAACTTGATTAATCCTTACTTTTCATACTTCTGATAATTTTAATACAATACCTTCACAAAGTTCTTTTGCACAAATGAAATCACAAGATTTACTGCATGCAAACATGGAACTGTTTAGATATCACAACCTGTTTGTAAGTGTCAACTGATCATTAGCCGTCTGTGACACAGCAGACTGGAGTGTTGTCCGTCGCTGTTCAAGCAGTGTCAAACTCTTTGAAGGCAGCTGTGTTCGGACCGAATCAAACAATGAACCGCACAGTGTATTCAATTGATCCAATGAAAACACACAGCTGTTACACACAAAACATGAAACAAACTATTCACAAGCGTTATACCATCCAACTTTATATGACCTGACAGCCAGTTTGTGATTCAAATAACTGATTCACCAATTCATTTTAGGCAAACGGATTCTACTGTTTTGTAAAATCCAACTTTTATCTTTGAAATCAACAACTGTGGACAAACCCCATGTTTCTTAACAAAAACTGCTCAACAAGCTGGTGTGTACTGGACATATGGTAAACACAAAACTGCTTTGTCCTCAGTAGAGTGCTATTTTACAGTCGTCTTTTGTCATCATCTTGATGAAAATCTACTTAACATAGCTCGTCACTGAATCGAATTGATAAATTATTTCACTACTAACAAATGGTAACTAGCATTCTGTACATTATACTGCCAACATTTCACTGTCTGATGCAGTGATTAGAGCACCGGACTTGTGACTCATGTAGCGAGTAGCGACCCTGGGCATGTTGTCCACACACACGTGCCTCTGTCAGCAAGGAGTATAATTCACTACCCTGGCTCAGAAGTAAAGTCAGGTATGGCTCATTCAATGTCAATCAACTGCCACCTGGTGTAATTAACTTGGGCAGTAGTAAACCTGTCATGTTGCACTGTGGGTTCAATTGTCCACTGGTGTGGCCAATGGATGCCTGCATACCATTAGCTCACATGCTGTACGATGAAGTGCTTTGTATTTTACTGCTCTAAAACTGTTATATAAATCATGTGTTTACTTTACTACTGTAATTTATTAGCAAAACAGGATGTAAAAATTAACTACAGCAATTCCATTTGCCTTCAGAGTACCAGAAAGGTCATCCTACCTGTAAAAATTCGACCCAATCCCTTTAAGCCTCATAAAATTGAAATAAGTGTGTGTGTTTGTGTGTGTATGTGTAGATGTAAGCATAAGAAACACTAAGAAGACGTACTCGGTCATGTAGTCTAAAGTGCTGCCAGTAGCACCGCATGTCTGCATCAGACCGACAAAGTCTCGACATTCTGTCTGCAGTCGACTGAATTCAACCAGCACTTCATCATAGTAGATCGACTCCTCCATACACTCGTGCAGTTTGACACACAGCGAGTCTGGCAGACGGGTGCTCTGTGCTGCTAATGACTGAAGATGTGAATACACGTACACACAAACACACTCATACAAATGTTCAACAACAACAACAACAACTGTTTTACATTACGTCCACTGTGCAGGTCAACATGTGCCAGCCAGCACCACCAGTTGAGAACAACACTCGTTTATGGCCTTTTTCCACGACAACTGAGTAAGCTGGCACCAGAAAGCTAAAAACCCTTTTGGGATTTTAACGAGGCAAGAGATGAAGGGGAGCAATGGCATCAGCTGGACCATATGCAAATCATTTGAATCGTTGGCACCTGCTTCCAGACAGATAATCATGCAAGCTCACCATTATTCGATTTTTTTACAGGCTGGATGCACTTCCTGACATCCAACGAACAGTTGCCAAAACACTGGATGTAATAGGAGGTTGATCTGTTGGGTTTGTTAACCAGCTTCTAGCTTCAATGATATGGACAATGCTCAACAAAAATCGTCACTACATCAACAGCCTTTGGCACAGTGTAAAGCTAAATCACTGCAAAAATGTGTACATATCACATAACACAACACAGCGCAGTTCTGATAATATCGCCCCCCCCCCCTATCGTGCACATTCATCGTGCACATTCATCATTGCTCAGATCTTGTCTACTGGACGGGAGGGTATCCCCCAGTCAAAAATGGAGGATTTTGTTGGAGCAAAGTTTACTGCCTCAGCATGTGGGAAGTACAACTGCATACTTTGATTAACTAGAAGACAGTGAAATTCTCTTCAGCGACGTTACCTACATTATCTCTGCACCATATACACACACACACACACGAAAACAGCAACTAGGTTAGTTATTCAGCATGCATTCTACGAAGCCTAAATAAATATTGAACACATAACAGTCACACATGCAAAATAAGATATCTTTCGACATCGTGGTCGCCCAATTTCATCATTCTTGCAAGCTGATTTGGGTGGGAATCCCCAATGTCTATAGCTGCTGAATAGCACTGTAATAAAATTCCACAAAGACAAAGAATACAATTACTTGGGGGACCGTAATGACACTACAGAGCCAGCATAAAAAAGCACATCTCTTCACTTGGAAGGCAGCTACACTAATGGATTTATAATTGCCTCTACTTTTGTATATTGTAATTTATTTAATTTTCAATTAAATTCATTTAATTCACAAAACAGCTATGGAGCAAAATACCTTCATAGCAGCAGCCCATTCAGAAATGACATAAGCTGTACAAGACTTCTGCAAAGCCGACCGCGAACCAAGGTAGAAAATAAACAGCTGGCCGAGCAGTTCAACTGGACATCCTTCTTGAGTGACAGTGGGAGAAAGGTCGATGACCCGAGCCAACAATATACCCAGCAGTCTACAAGAAATGGCAAAAAAAGCCATTATTAACACCTACAGTAGTGGTACCAGTGGGCAGTGTATACCTGGTACCAGAATCATCACACAGTGAACATAATGCATGCTACTGCACCCAATCTCTAGCATCACCATGCAACTAAAGCTGAAGACATATGATCAATAAATATCGACAGATGTTGTTGGCAAAGAAAAATCAGCCAAAAAGCCATCCCATAATTCTATGACACGTGATCAATGTTTTGCTTAATTTTTTTGGTTACACACAGTACAAAGTAAATATTTCATTCTCTTTATGTCATTTAACTTTTTTTATCAGTTTTTGTCAGCAGGATCATGAAGTACAGCATTTCTTCAAAAGGTTCGATAGGTTTCATTGTTTTCTCGTGTCCAATCTGACTCTATGACATCAATAAATGTGAATACAACCCATCAACCAACCACACAGCAGTACTGCCACCGATAAATCTGCAAGCTTTCGCGTTTGGCTAAATTTTTATCAGCCGACAAAAATTATCAACAAAACTTGGCCAGTTTTTTTCTATGACACACAATCAGTTCCTGTTGTTCGATAATGCTGACACAGAATAATGGGCGATTTTGTCAATCATGTGTCACTGGCTGAAGTAATTCTGATAACTTCATCACACAGCAAGTTTACTTCAGGCATTGAAAATTAAAAATTAATAGCAAACTAGACAGTGTGCTGCAGGAAAATGTCTAAGGAAATGAGAGCACAGTTTAATCTCACTTGGCAGCGGTGAGGCGTGTATGAACCACGGTGCTGTCTTGCTCACAGGAAATCTCTCCCGGCACCACCATACCTCCAATGTAATACCTCGGCTGTACAGGCACATCTGAATATTGCTTTGTATTGCTTGATAATTGATCCTACATCAACAAAACACGAGCATTCTAGCAGAGAATTCCACGCTCTGTGGAGAAACACATTTCGGTATTTTACTTAAACTTGCACCAGCAATACGAACATGCAATTTACATGAAGTCTACAGTACAGTGCAAACAGGCTAGCAAAGTATCACACTGACTACTGAAACTTCATTTCAACAGATCATTGTAACAGACAGAGACACACACCAACAAATAATATGATAAAAGACAAAAATTAAACATAATATTATTATTTTGTGGCTTAAATTAAATAAACTAAACCTTAAAGCAACAAGAAGCTCAGGTACCACAGAGGGACCACGTGACGTGCTATGTTAGTAAATTCGTGCTATGTTTCACGAGGTATGAGAGCTACAAAGGTTTCAAACAGCAAAAGTGACCTTCAATGTCATTCAAGGGCATTGGCAACGGTGCCAATTGATAGGCCACATACGATTTCTTATCAGACTTCCATTGCAACCATGTCTCTATCTTGAACTGTTTCCGATATATGATCACTTATGTCCCAAACCTTAAAGAGGTCACGTGACCCTAAATACATCCCTTTCCGTGGTAATCTATCATTCATGCACTAGTACACCTTTGTATCAATCAGCACATGACATTTGAAGTGCCCAGTTTCACCAACTCCTAAGATATTATTGGGGCAAAATTTAAGAAAACGGGTCATCTAACCCTGACCACACCTATTATGGTGTACTCTGTCATCTTAAAGCTAGCATTTGACATATTCTACCTGCATTCAAAATTTGGCGACTCTCGCTTAAGCCATTCCAGAGATATGATTGCGGGCATTGAAACTGACAATGGGACATGTGAACCTGACCATGCCCTTATAGGGGTGGTGTGTCATCTGTATACTAGGATTTGATACATTCTACCTGTGTGCAAAATTTGAAGAATCTAGCTTAAATCGTTCCAGAGATATAACTGGGAGCCCCAAAATTTAAAGTGGTCACGTAACCCTGACCACACCCTTTTTAAGGATCATTTGTAATGAGTATGTTGGGACTTGACACCAACTACCTGTGTACAAAATTTGACCACTATAGCTTCAGCCATTCCAGAGATATGGTTGGTGCCCACCAAAATCTAAATAGTTCATGTGACCTCATGCCCCTTTCAGGGATGATTTGTCATCCGTGGGCCAGCGCCTGCCATGATCAATATACCTATGAAGATATGAAAGGCGATACAAAATATCGAAAATGGGGTGGTTTGGGGCAGTAAGGGGTCACTCAAGGTCACTGAAAATAGTGCCATTCGATAGAGCGCATACAAGTTCCTATTAACGCTCCATAGCAACTGTTTGCCTATCTTGCACCGTTTTTGATATATAGCGAGATATTGGTCGCAAATAGCCAAACTGAACATATCCCTCGTCTATTTGGTGCCCCCATTGGGGGTGACCCCATCGGAATTTTGCAGAGATCTTTGGCATCAGAAAACTAGAGTCCTGGTGCTATCGCATGGCACTGTCTGCATGATCCTATGTTTAGCCATTTTGGTACAGTCCTGGCTTGTGACAGACGGATGGACAAACATACAAGACGACAGCATATACCGCACTAGCATAGCGTCACAAGGTAACAATTATACTACGATTCTCATGCAGATACTTTTATTACAGCAAAGACTATATGAATCCAATTTACTTCAAATAACATAGACATGTTAACACCACATGCCTTGACTACATGCTTTGGTATGTCTACCAATAAGCTCTGGTCAAATGGCACATTGGGTGGCTGCATCATCAGGCACATAAATGCACTGAATACAGGCTCCGCAACAATCAACAATTCACTGGCAGTGCAACAAGATATCAGTTCACTCCAAGCCTACAAGAACACACAAACGTATGGTTTCTATAGTTCCCTGTATGTGACAAAGCAAATACCATCTCAACAACTAAATATGATTCTAACTGCCAGAAAAATCATGCACCAATGGGTGATCAAAAGTCAACAGCTAACACAGCCACAGAAGCCGAGCAATACAAGTCATCCACATGGACAGTCTATGCTGATTTTCGCTGCTTTAACAAACACTGGTGAGCTACTATTATTTGGGGCAAACTTCACCTCTTTGCAACAGTAGGTACTATGAGCACTAGAATGGAGCAGTAGTTAATTTTTTTAGTAAAAATGAGACGAGGTATTAAACAGCAACACCACCTGAATAACAGAAGGAAGAAGTTCTTGGTCAGCTTCCAGAAGACATTGTTGATAAATGTATCGCAGAGTATCAGGAAGTACAACAGATACTGAGGAAACCGTCTCAGTAGAATTCTGCAATTTCAAAAAATTAACAACAGCAAACATATATAAAGCTATGGAATGATTCACAAAGCTTGCTTCACTACACGTATGTATCACTGGAAACATGAATGTCACATATACACTAAAGATTTCATTACGCTAATGAATTCGTTCGTACAAAAGCAACACTCTACCCTGTCTCTCAATTACACAGTGGTCAGATGTCACCAAGTTAATCATGCTGTTTTACTGCATTTACTAACTGACAAGCTGGACAACAACCACACCACAATGTGGTTGGAATGATGCTGGCAATCTAAATATCTCATTACAGCACATTACAGGTGTCCGTCATAACATGCTGCATAAACTGATAGTTTATACTGTCATATCACTAAATATGCATTGTTATCAGATCACTAAAATTCTGTCTGTCCTCTTTAGTGAGCGTCATTACTGACAAGTAGATAACTTCCAATATTTAATCACCTTCTCTCCAGCCCATAAGCCACAAACAGGCTTCAAGGCAGTAATGTGCCGTGATTCATGTGTTGATTTCGGCGCTATATATATTGTCTGTGTGTTTACTTAACTTCCTTCCTCATGCTTTTTTTCTTAGTTATTTACTTCCTTACTCGTTCACTTCCTGACTTGTCTATCTTCTCCTTCCAGAATATACCTGTTCCGTTTCCAGGCCGGATGTCGTATAAACCACCAAACCTGGCTTCAGTTTTTTGTGTTAATTTTACGTTGTAGTATATTTGCAGAAGCACGTTTGCTTTTGTTGTGTTTGTTTTCGTTTTTCAGTACTAAGCCAAGAAATTGGCTTGGAAAAACGTCTCCAAAATGACCTATTTTGTGTCGGGTGGGATGTAAAACCTCAACTCAATCAATCAATCAGTCAATCGAGCCCATAATTACCTATTTACCAAATTTCATGAAAATCTACTCGTAACTGTTGGAGTTGTTCTGCTAACAAAAACGGTGAAAGTGTTACTTCCATCAACCCGTCTACCTGTGATGGAGGTAATGACAGCTGATAAATGAATTTAGACACCACAAAATAACACAATAAAAACTGGTCACAAGCATCAGTTTCTGACTGTTCTGCAAGTAATTATGCCAGACAAAATTAGTCGTACAAACATTCAACCAACTGCTCTACCTGGGCTACTAAGTAGTCGGTAATTAATGGACAAAATCAGTTGTACAGTGGCATCTTCAAACACTCTACATTGAATCAAGTTCACTAACCTTTAATTTCCCTTTTGCCAGCAACACAGACAAGGTTCTTAGAGTTGCTCGACGAACTGATCCAATGCTGTGACGCAAGAATGGCCACAGCTTTGGAATTAATTGGACAGCAGAAGTCAACCCATCCCTGCAACCATGAATTAATAATGCAATACAGCAGCTCCACACAATGAAATTACATGCAACACACTCAATACCAATGCCGATGGCAGTTACGCAGTAGGGTATCCATCAGTGTCTATGTTAGTTAGTTAAGTTTAACGTCCCTTTTCAGCACAAATATGGCTATATCAGGGAAGAAAGGTAAGGGGTGAAGAGCTATCCCTACCCAGTGAAGGAAGGCCAGCAATATATTAACCTCATTCCTGGCCGTCTTTTTGTTCAGCAGCCACCCAAGAAAGAAAACGGATCGAGAGGCTCATTTAAATTATTATGCTAGCACCTACAACAGGGGGATACAACTATCACACTGCAAGACAAAACTAAATCAAATACGACAAAAACAAGCATGCATACTTAACTGAGAAATACATATAACACAAAATCAACACGCACAAAAAACTAAAGCCAGGTTTAGTCGCCTCCTACGACATCCAACCTGGAAACCGAGTGAGACTATTCTGGTAGAATGGGAGGGGATGAAAAAGTAAGAAAATAGATGACGTGAGTAAGAAAGGGAAAAAAAATACTAAAAGATAGAGTAGAAGATAGGTTAGTATAGGGATAAGGGGGGTGGCCCTGGGCCCGCACGGAGCACAGTATTTATGTGTTTGCATGTTTGTTCGTCTGTTTTTTCACACAGTATCTCAAAAACTGATGCAGCTAGGATCACCAAACTTGACAAAGACACGGTCCACAATGAGTTCTGGAAACCCATTTATTTTGGAGTCAAAAAGTCAAAAGTCAAGATCACAAGGCACAAAAACATTGCCAGTGTGGGACTGTGGGTCATGGATCTCTTGTGAGTGCTGGTTTCTTCTAGTTATAAATTTACTTGAGGCATGTCAAGAAGTACACAATCATTAAATAATAATGTGCTGCTGCAAATCATACAAAGCATCAATTTCTGACTGTTTTACATAAATAACAAAAAGCGTAATGCATTTCTTGGGCTGACACTGGGGATCTGTGTGTACTGTTTGTACAACAGTAGGATAACATTTCAACAAACACAGAGTGCACGTCTCTCTCAGCGATAGCTGAGCCCCTTGTCTAAACTTCCTACTTATAGATTAACTTAAGATAAGGCTACTATAAACTTATGAAGAAGTTACAAAAAAATTAGGACAATCTTAGAATAGGATCATCTTAGGATCTTTCAAAAATCGGGCCCAGATGTCCTTGCCGATGCCATCAAAGACTAGTAAACATACGTCACATGTTACTGCATAATAGACAAACTGCGGAGGCAGTTAACGTAAACTCACCCAGTATTGGTAAACTGTGGATGAACTAAGATGGAAGACAGCAGCTCAAGAACGTTGTTTGTTGACGACGTAAGATCATCAAGCTCATCAAGAACAGACCACAGACAATTCACAATGTCTCCAACCTACAGCAGAAACCTTACTGCAATAAATCTCTCATTCTTGTCTCAATGGGTAAACAAGGAAGATGCTATGGACCATAGTAAATGGAGGAAATGTGAGTGAACAGAGGACCACTAAATGGGCTGTTGTTGTTATTATTATTCCTATGTGAATGGGCAGACAAACAACAAACATCAAACAGATTAGCATCTAATTTGATACAATGCACCGCCTGACATGGCTCGACTTTCCATTCATTATGCAGCTGACGTCACAGCATAGCAATAACGGAATCTTTGTAATGCAAAGTATTAAGCCTGTCTCACCTAAAAATTCCTATTTTACAACAATGTCAAATTCATGTCATTTTTGTTAACACACTAAGTACTATTGTTTTCAGTTTTTGTTCAACTACCATTACGTTTGGACATACTCCAGATTAGATAGGATCCCCCTAAACACATTTCCGGGTGATCTTGGATTAACCAGTTAGTCGCCATCACTCTGGAAAAAAGCAAACGTCCTACCTGTAGCAAAAGTGAGGCATAGAATCAAACAAAACTAATCAGGATGACAACTACAATCAGTAAAGTGCTGTAATTAATGGTTGGTCGATGGATTATAGATGTGGTTAGCTGTCAACTTGATGACTGATCACCAGTTTGGTGCACTCAATACCACAACTCATGCATTGATAGTGTACTGCATCTTTGGCCCAAAGCAACTGATGACGGCCAATCAGTCCCAGTACTGTTTGTTGATTATGTGAAGGCATTTGACCACGTGGATCACAATTCACAATACTGTCTGTATAAATCCCTTGGAATCCCATAATTTACTGTCCGTTGGATGTAATTCTTGTGTCAATGGCAACAGCAAGTGAAAGTCTCTGGCATAGTCTCAAACTCAACAGTGCTATAGGTATGCCTCAGGGTTTCTGGCCCTGACCTTCATCCTCATCGACAATCTGCATCTTCGGTTGCCTATACACAAATATCCTGATGATATGACGATATCTGAGACAGATGTGAAAGATACAGTGTCAGACGTGCAACGCACAGCTGACGGACTGACTGCGTGGTCTGAAAACAACTGGATAAATGTCAACTGCAAAAGGACAAAAAAGATGATTCTTAGACCACTTAGTAAGAGTAGGGTTGCTAAATGATTTTCGAAAATTTGATTATGGAATTTTTTATCGTTTTGGTTTTTAAAAAATCGAATATTGTTTCCAAAACGGTGCTTTATACAGTTGTGCTAAAACATACAAGTTTGCTCGAAGAAAAGAAAAATACCGACCTAAATCGGACATCATTTATGTCAGCAGCAATTCGTGGCATGTGCGGGATCACATGGCGCATCCGGTATGGCCGTTGCGTTGTCAACACACCCAAATAAATCAAACAGTGATACCTGCTGAGGCGATGAGTCGACAAGAGCATCAGCAACAGGCAGAAGTGCCACAGCAGCCACGGAGCGGACATCATCAGACTGGTCAGTGAGGCACCGTATCACTACAGGCAGCAGGTTATCCAGAATGGACATTGCAATGTCCTACCAACACAGTCCAACGACACAGAGTCAACATCTACCGTGGCACTTCCAAAACAACAGTAGCCTACATAACTGCATTCACTTTAGTGTTTGTTTTACCATCAGAGATTTGTTTTTTTATTTCAGACTGTGTAGAACATGGACTTCAATGCCCAAGAGTCAACGTAGATGCCTTTGCCACCTCAACAGACTGCTGTAAACTTGACCTTTGACATCCAAAATCTAACCAGGTCCTCAGCAGCGGCTAGTGGTTATTCCCTGTAAGTTTCACTGAGATTGCTCAAGCCGTTCACGCGATATCGTGGTAACAAGATCTGTCCAGACAAACAGACGAAGAACAAAGGACAAACGCAGTGGATGGACATCCCGAAAACATAGTGCCTTCGTGTCGGGTGGCGAACGCATAATTAGCATTGTTTATTAATTATTAGTTATCACGTGCTGACATTTATTCGCCATTATATGTTTAGTTTCTAAAATTCCAATGCGAGTGAAATCTAAATACTAAAACTATTCGCTAAACAAACAGAGAACACAGTACAATTCTCACTATGGATACAAATCCAGGATTATATGCTAGAAGCAAAAGAATCATGCCTATTAACACAACACACGCTTCATTTGAGGGGTAGGACATGCCTATCTATAATGTTGGATTCTGTACTCTGGAGGCAGAGCAACTGTGAATACATGACCTTATTGCTCATACAGCAATGACGAGATTAGATACAACTGCCTTAATTGCTGTGTCACAACTGTTTCACATCTCTGATGACAGCAACAGATTGTTTGTCATCAATTTTTCACCGTACACTGATGGCCAAACTATTGACAACAGGTGCCAATCAGTATTCATCAGTCATTCCACTCATCAGCATTGACACACTGCTGCAGGGCTGCTAATTGAGTGCGCTCTCCCTCCGCCATTTAGCGGGCAGCGGTTCAGCTTCGTTGGTCAACACAGTCACATCAAAGGTAATTGCCGCCGCCGCATGGTCAACTGCCAGTCGGTCAGGAGTGCGCCAAATGGTCGATTACAATCAGTGTTGTTGCTTGTACTGCTTGTTACGTGGTCTCCCTTCGTGGGAAGTAATGAGACGCACAGCCGGGCAAGTGCGATTGTTTGAAATGGCCTCCCGCATTGAAGTCGGTACACACTGCTCCTGGTACGCGATCGATAACAAGCGTGGTGATTAGTTGGCTAATTACCATCCATTCAGTCGCCCGCCTGAAACGCACGTGTGCATGCAACTCAACGTCAGCGCCCACGTGAGATTACGTAATGAGCTGACGCCCGCCCCCCAAATCACCACTAATAACCGAAGACCACGTATCAGTCCATTGGCTGTCAGCTAGCAGCCGGGTGTGGCATCATTATCATTCGTCCGTAAAGAAAATCTTAGGTTTCGTTATGCAAAATCCTGATTCCGATTCGATTTTAGAAAAAATTGGGATTTCGATCTCGATCTTAAAAATCGTTACAGCGCTACTAATAAGTGAGTCATACATGTCGAGCAGCAAGGATGTACTTCAATCCAAGTAAGCCTCCATGTCGCACTTCCCATTCAGGTCGAGTGACAAACTGAACGATCCTCCGAGCAATATTATATACCAACTCCAGATCCAGGTGAATGGTCGTCACACCCAGCACCTGAGCACAGGTCTCACGAACAGGTGCCACCACCTACAAGTACCACGTATACAACACCAACATGTATAATTATACAAAGTGTCATTGTTTTATGTAACAACTATTACTATCGGTCAAATTATGGAACAAATAATCTCTATTTTGATGGAATCACACCACATGGACAAGTTTGATCCCTACTGTCACAAATGAATTGGTATAACGAAAAGCACAACTGCTTCTCACACCACAAATGTACCACTTCAAACAAGGCCACATCAAAACCAGGAGAGCGCAAAACATTAAAAGGCACCTGTATAAGTTGTTATTTTCAGCAAATGACTGAGTAATAAATAATGTTCTTATGACTTCAATATGACTGTGGAGAAATCACTACCAGATTTTAGAATGTTTACATAACAGAATTCATATCAGGGACAAGGCTGGTCGTTGGTTAGAATTTAATAGCACTTGCAACACAAATTAAGTTACATGACACTGTTATGATCACATAAACCGACAGTACAATTTTTTCATATAAGCTGCCACTTGTGACAAGATCTGTAATATTTCAAGAAATCTACTATATTTTTACAAGTTAAATGTTTAAAAATTTATCGGTGTTAGTGAGAGAATAGTGTCTTCAGTCTATGTGTTCTATCATGAACAAAACGCATCGGTGTTATATGTTACTGAATAGAACAAACAACCTCATCAGACACGTAATCTCCAAATCGATCAAGTGCCAAGACACAAAGAAGTCTAACAGACAGGTCTTCTAACCACAGCTGATTAGCAGTTTCCATCTACAAAATTAACAGACATAACATCCATCAATACACAGTGCTTATTATCATTTGTCAGCAACTGATGCAAGCATTTTGATCCATTTAGCACAACATTAAAAAAAGTAAAGTAACCATATGACATTACTTCAAATAAGTTAAAAAGCAAAAAAACAGGTAACTTGATCTAGACAACAGAAATAAGCAAGCAGCGCACATACATTACAACTTTGGAAAAAGTTCTACATCATTCAATTGACCTTTGACACTTCTCACAAAATCTGACTGACTTCCTCTTACCAGGTGTGTTGGAACTGCTGAAGACTTGCCAGCAGCAGTACCATGCAGCCTCACAATGTGTCGCAATGCTGTTAACGACCCATGTCGCCTCTCCCACTTGAAGTGAAACATATCGGACATTAGCACTTCACAGAAAGATTCAAATGGCCATTTGCTTACCTATACACACACATCACTGTCTCACACCATGCACTAACTTACATGACGTGCTAGTGATTCTTCCACTTGTCAGACAGCTGCAACTCTGAAACCTAACTAGCTCTACTTTCATATTCAGTACTTTGGGCTGCACCACAGAGAAAGGATGTTCCTTCTTGTGCCAAGAAGTAAGCCACATTTCAATGTCACTGTCAATGTCAACTGCAAATTTAGCATAATCGCAAAGCCTCTAATGCACTGTGCATGCTAGTAGTCTGAGAACGTAAATTTTCAAACCATGCTGGAAACTGTCAAAAGAACATATTGGATCACAAAGACCATCCAGTAGCAAGTTTCAGGCCATCACGCTAGTTACAGAGAAGGCCTGACAGCCAAACATCAAATGCTGGTGACATGGTAGAGACAGCTGGCAAAGTGCACAAGCTGCTGACTGACAGGAAATATTGGAGATCAGTATGCAGCATTCACACAATTGAAATAACAGCATTCATTCTAGCTACATATTGATTGACTGGGGTTTAACGGCACTTTCAACATAATTCATGTCATATTGTGCCTTTAATATAAAGCTATATTGTAAATATTAAAATTTAATAGGGAATAATTCTTGAGGTAAGACAATTAAAAGGGGAGAAAAATATAATAATATTAGCAGATTTAGATGAAATAAA
>Ga0209780_1001947_pt1 | contig 14233 bp, 5 predicted proteins | sample WorMetexBAHAMAS2_FD_187384 | JGI IMG/M metagenome (GOLD analysis project Ga0209780, IMG submission 187384) | Marine gutless worms symbiont microbial communities from Max Planck institute for Marine Microbiology, Germany - Inanidrilus exumae... | ecosystem: Host-associated > Annelida > Digestive... | reverse complement strand
GTTGCAGAAACTCCAGTCGGTGCAGAATGCTGCTGCCCGACTGATCACGAAAACTGAAAGACGGGAGCATATCACACCAGTTCTCCGGGAGCAGCTGCCCTGGTTACCTGTTCGACAGCGCATTGACTTCAAGCTAGCTATTCTTGTGTACAATGTATTGTGTACACGACCACAGTACCTGGCTGAAGATTGTCAGCTCTTGACCGATATCGGCCGCCGATCACTGCGATCGACTGATGTCTTGACGTGTGCCACAAGAAGAACACGAACGCGTCTCGGAGACAGGAGTTTTTCCGTCGCTGGACCGTGTCTCTGGAACTCTCTGCCTGTTACATTACGTGAAAGAGACATCTCACTTGTACAGTTTAAGAGACCTTTGAAGACACGTTGGCTTATCTAGGGCTGCGGCGCATAGTGACTGTTGCTTTTTTGCTCCGTGTACAAATATGCTTACTTACTTACTTACACAGGCGACACTCAGCTTATCCTACACTGTGTTGTAAGGGAATTCCGGTATCTCCAAAAATAAGGGAACACCCATCTGCAGCCGTGTTCCAAACTGTGAACTCAGCCAATTGTTTCTGCTGATTTTTTTACCGCGCGACGCTATGTTAGCGTGGTATATGCTACAGCCCTATATCTGTCCGTCTGTCTGTCCGTCACAAGTCGGGAATTCTAACAAAACGGCTAAACGTATAAATATCATGATGCAAACAACAATAAACGATAGCCCGGACTGTTATCAATATTGCCATATAGACTTTACGACCTACTCGACACAGAATAGGTAGTTTCGGAGACGTTCTTCCCAGCCAGTCTCGACTGCTCTAAGTGACTGGTTATTACTCGTATCTGGCGAGGCTTACATTAACACACAAAAATCACGTATAAAAGTGTGTCGTTACTTACTGTTTCTGCATGTGGTGTACTCCGAATACAAATGCCTAAACAGCGTAAACTGCCTAAAACACGAACCACGCGGACCACCGGAGAACTATGCGGGGCCGTGATGCCAAATCGCCGTTGAGAGGCCTTGCCGTACGTACCCGGTACTCGTGGACTATGGACGGACGACAGAAGGCCGGCGGCCGGTCGCCTATCTCTCGCTGACTGAGTCAGCAGTACAATTATTATTTGCCCGGCTGTTCTGGACCGCCTTGCTGACAGAACACAACGACTAAACAGCTACACGAATTCAGTTTTAGGAAGCCGTTAATGGCGTAATATAGCTACAGGGGATCAGGTGGTTCACTGAACCGTGGCCTGCGACCACAATGGACCTCACTGCCTCAAGGTCCAAGCGACATCGAAGAACAAATTGGCCAATCCAGCAAACTGCATTGAACGAACAGTATGTAGTCGGAGACGGCAGACTTCGCCCCTCGGTGCCGCCACCTGCCGCACTGGACGAAACATGCCCGCCGTCTTTGACTGTGGCTCACTGCGGCCTTTTACGGCGCGTAACGGCCGTCGACGGTCGTAACGTGCGGTCGACGGCGGTCGACCGCGATCAAACGTGTGCGAATGCGGGGGACGGTCTCAAAAATCTAGCACTAAGCACGCTGTCGACGGTCGACGGCCGTAGCACGCTTTTGACACCGTCCCCCGCGTTCGCATGTTCGCACACGTTCATTCGCGGTCGACGGCACGTTACGACCATCGACGGCCATATCCGCCATTTATTATTATTAATCAGCCAGAAAGCTGATAGCCTACTCATTTCACCGTCCGACGGAGGGTGAATCGACGTAGGCACTACAGTAAGGGTGTGCAGCCCGTGCCCGAGGCTGCATATCGCAATAGCTGTTGTGATAAACGCCACTAAGCCACTGCGACCTGCATGTAGGCACGTGGGTGTGAACAACTTGCCTAAAGTCCGGTCCACACCAGCAACAACGTCGAAGCAACATTTGACTTTGTCGAAGGGAAGAAATTTCAACGCAAAACTCGTTCGACATTGTTGCCGTTTTGGGCAACAAAGTCGAACGTTGCTTCGACATTGTTGCTGGTGTGGACGGGATTTAAAGCTGTTCGCCGACAGCGCGTTTGACAGGAATCAAACGACCATCGCGAGTCCAGCTCTCCAACCACTTAACTACTGAGCCACCCATACTTACTCGACACAACCAATAGTCCATGCTCCGGTAAACATGGCCTACTAGACGTCTGAGGGACTCCGGTGATTTTTGCCACGACACGGATATCTAAACAGCTGAACGATATGGACATACTTACCACAGCATGCTGTGTAATTACCTCGCGTCGGACAACTGTCCAGTCAGTGGAAGACGTGCGACGGTTACACACACACGTTTTCGGTGTTAGAACTATACACAGTGAGTCAAAAAGAAACGAGTCAGATCGCAAACTCTTTCGGCAGGCCACTCAGCCAGGTCACAGTCTGCACCATCTTCTCCCCCTTAAAACCTCAACTTACCGACCTTACCAGCTTCGTAAGAGGCAACATCCCTATCTCCTTCCCACTGTTCAATATTCGCAGTTTAAAAATTGTTACATCAATCGTTGTTTATTTAAACATGTATAATCTTCCATTAGCCACGTCACGCTGTTTAGCCTAGGTTTTAATCTTTTCCTGTTTTAGCCTTTATATCAGTTCATATTCCGTTTCATGCTTTGTGTATTATATTTTACTTGTATTTTATTTGCATTCTTCGTGTAACATTGTAACGTTGTGCAAATGTCACGGTGAAATAAAAGGCTACTTACTTACTTACTTACTTACTATGTCAAAGTTATTTTCTTGTGATGACAAACAGAATGTGACGTGATTTTAAAGACGATTTATAAGATGATGCACTATACCTAACTTAACATTTCACTTACTTACTTCGTTTCTTATACTTAATGATTTATTATTAGGCTGCAATCGCATGCATAGCATAGATGCGGCCTATCGCTACAGACATCACATGTACCATATGGTCTGTGTGACTGTGTGTTGGTCTCACGGGTGTAGTGTGCAAGAACGGCTGAACCGATCGCCGTTTGGCGGGAGCCATCAATGATAAATCCATTCATCCGACTGTAGCTTGACTTTGTATTAAGCTGCAAAAAACTCACGCTGCACTGTGGACTACTCTAGTTGAATCTTAATTTCTTTGCACCGAATTTCGGCACTGCCGCTATATTCTTTTACGTTATCGATGGATTTGTTTTATACGATAGTTATCGTGTACATTGTCTATACGCATGTACACGCGCATATTTAGGTGCATCCGTCATTTTTTCCGATTTTTTAATCCTGTCTGGCGCCAAAAGGAGCTGCGGTGTTACGCTTTCCTCTGCGACCAGACGTGACCGTGCGACGTGAAATAATTATGAAATGACTAGTTATAACTGTTTTAATTTTAAAAAATGAATGTTATTGTTGCAGTTTTAACGTACGCCCATCAATGCCTTCATTCAGTGGCAGACAAAGTAAACAAGGCGATTTGTGCAGTAGCAGCAATGCAATCGAGTCACATGTTGTTATCGTCAGACTTTTTCTTGCACCTATTTAGCATGCATTAAGTAGCGTTCTCACTGCGGCGATATATCGCCGTCGATCGCCACAGTGAGAACGCTACTTAAGCCTACGTGTTAGAATACAAAAGACAATGCCCGGCGCTGCACGTCACCGCGCGGTGATGTGTTTGCGTTGTCAAACGTCGTTCACATCGAACGAATTCAACTGAACTAAATTGAACTGAAGTTACTAGGTCCGTGTATATATCGTTATGTTTATTTTCACTGACATTGGAAAATGTAAAAATTGAATATGAACACATATTATCCATTTATTACCAACAAGTGAAAATGAACATGGGCTTACGTCAACGGAGTAGAGCTGCTATCTAGCAAATGACTCCATACAACATATTCAGTGCAACAAAAACGAAATTACTACATTTCAGAAATTTCTACAGCATGGTTTAAACGGACAATCATTCACAGTCGAAGACCAAATGAAAAAATCGCGGTGACTATAATAAGTTACGTAAGTTAGTTTTAATTTGAAAATGAAAATGGATGTTCATAATCTATTTTCAATTTTGAGTGAAAATCAAAATAACGATAGATACACGGACCCATGTTCAGCTCAGTTTAGTGCAGTTCGTGCGATGTGAACGATGCTTTACGTTGCGTTGCGCTGCGGCGACGGATCCGGTGTGAACGCGATTTTACTGTAGGCAGAACGGGACGAGCACCATGGTTGTGATGGTGTATACGACTGTAACGACGAGGAAGATCCAGAACAGGCATCGATCTGCGAAGGCAGCGACTCTCCGCCAGTCGGAAGCCACTTGGCTGTCCTCGTCCTCCGCGTCCTTCTTCGACAGCAGCGTCGCCAGCTGACCCACCATCTCTTCCATGGCCGTCAGACGTCTTGCGATCATGCCGCGGTCGGTCGAAGCCAGGGGCGGGCCGACGCCACTTCCGCCGTGGTTGTGAGCAATCGCGTCGCGATAGTTGGGCGCCGGCGACACCGCGTTGCTTCGCCGGTCCCCGTGGGCGGCGCAGTCGGCGGGCGACGCGGCCGACTGCGCGTCATCCACGTTCCGTTCCGCCGTCGAAATCTTTTCGACGAGCCGCACAAACTCCTCCGCGCCGCGTGCCGGAGTGTCGGACGTCCGTAGCGGCCGCACGACGGGCTCGGTGCGAGCGGGTCGATCCACCCAGCAGACGGCTGGGTGATCGTAGTGGGACAGACGGCGGGGTACGACGCATCGTAGCCAGGTTGGAACTGGTCGCTCCTGGGGACAGCAGTGATGAAGTTTGAGAACCCACACCGTACAGACGATGGAGATGCTTGTCACTGCCATCGACACTGTTAAGTAGATCCCTGTTAAAACAACACGTTTTTACCGCGCGACGATATGCTAGCGCGGTATATGCTGTCGTCGTGTGTCCGTCCGTCCGTCACACGCCGGTATCGTACCAAAACGGCTAACTGTATCTGGATCACGCAAACAACGCCGTACGATAGCCTAGGGACTCTAGTTTTCTGCTGCCAAATATTTCGGCGAAATTCCAACGGGGTCACTCCCCCCAACGGGGCGCCAAATAGTCGCGCGGTCTCTCTACGGTAGCGGAGCTTCTTCTGTGTTCCAGCAGTGAACAATAAATAACAGCAGCAGGAGAAAAAGAAAAAGAAGAAGAAAAAGAAAAAGAAAAAGAAAGAAAACCAGAAAGCACTCACTCGAGGTTGCACCGACTACTTTAGCACACAGTACTCGGCAAACAACCGAAACTAGTAGTGGCGTATCCAGCATTCATCAGAGGGGGTGCCAGAAAGGATCGAGACCCTAATGCAACGAGAGTAATAGCGAGCGGCAAACATTTTTTGACATTATATGCACAATTTCATTATTTATTGACTTTAAACGAAGCACTGTTACAGCATTTTCTGTTAATTTTCATAACAAAAAAGACTGACTCCGTGTACAAAATCAGAAATACTATTTTTTCACTTTCAAAGGAGATGCCATGGCCTGGTGGCATCTCCTTTGAATATGCCACTGAAAACTACGCCAATGTGTGTCCTCGGCCGCATAATAAATATTTTCTTCATGTGGCCGTGAACTTTGATCCACGGCTTTAACTTTCGAAAATGTTCTAGGTAAGGTCAAGACGAACTAATGTGGCACTGCGAGATATCTACATCAAAGATCATTTTCGTTCGACAGTACTGTTAACAGTTAAAAGAACTAACTGTCCACGTACACACCGAACAGCGCATTAGAGGTTTTACGACAATGCGCTATACAAATTCACATTGACATTCACATCGTGCCGGTGTGCCGGTCGTTAAAAAGAAGACGATTTTGCACAGGCAACCGAGATCTACGGCTCGACTCTTTGCGGTGCTTTTAGTAAATGAGGGTCAAAACCAATTTAGAGCTAGTTTACGACCAACATCGGCCCGATGGTCGGCTCAGTTAACAGCCAGCACCTTTAACCGAATGAATCAGTTTTCCAGCATTCCTGCAACAGAACCTACCGTTGCGCAGAACTCGCTGTTTCTTCCCTAGCGGTGGCCAAAGTCACGGCCAGTACTCATTGTGCCTATCCACAGAGGGATGGCCAGGCTGAGTTGGCCCAATGACGTAGCGATGCCTTGAGGGGCCCAAGTTCAGCAGTAATGTCGGGGTCCCAGATGTACCGTTAAGATTATTACTGGCCCGCCTACACATAGTGTAAGAGGGCCAGTATTGTTTTGCTCTCTGGCGTCAGTCGTCGTCTGTCGTCGTCTGTAACACTCCACGGCGGGCTATAATTAGACTGGAGGCGGCTTCAGCCGCGCAGGCCAGGCGATGACGTCATGCCGCCTCCAATCTAATTATAGCTGGCGGGCCAGTATTGTTACGTCCCGTTAGGAATAGGACGACACCTTGTTAAGTAAGTAAAATAATTATAACAGTTTCAGTCTAGCGTGAAGTTACAACTTCACGTATGTTCGTGTTCCTTTTCATTCGGTGACGTTCGTTTGCAAGGACTATTGTTCTTCGGTGTCGCATGGGTCCAGTGCATTGGTCATCGTCTCGTTACTGACCACGTAGTACTGATATTGACCACGTAGTGGTCCAGTCTGAGAACTCGGTTGGGTGTCTGCGTGAGTCCGGACACATAACTTTCAACGAAGTGACCTTTGACCCGATATATGACGAGGTGGTTCACATTGATCCTATCTAGGTCAAGGTCACTCACACGTCAAATTTCACGAACACACGATAAAAAATGTAGTCGATTAATTGAAAACTGAAAGTGAAACTGTGAAAACCAGTTAGCGCACGGTGTCTGAAAAGCAGACATGAATTGGAAACTGTAAATAAGTAATCTCGACCGGCCGAAAATTCACGGTCGATTAATAACTTCGCTATAAACTGATCAGATCTGCACGACTTTTTTTAAAACGTATACGTGTAAGAGCGAATAAATATAAAGATGAACCGACGGGCCGAGACGATATGGGCGACGAGATTTACCGATCAGTGGGACGAATTCCGAAGTCGGCGGCATGTTTTCGGCGACAAGCAGCATGAAGACGGAGTATGACAGCAGAACGGTTATGCCGAGAGTGACCTTCTCGCCGGCGTCTGGAGGGAGACAGAACGCCAAGAGGCTGAGCACGTTCAGCGAGACGCACGGCAGAATTATGTTGAGCACGTCGGACGCAGGCTTGACCCCGCCAAACCACTCACTTACTTACTTACTTAAACGTTTCACAATCCAACGTCGTGCCCGAGTAGGACGAGATAGTTTAATGAGGATAATGCAGGACAAAATTATGTTGAGCCGACTGATAGCCAACCCATTTCACAGTCCAATCCGGCGTAGACTAAGGGCCGATGAAATCGTTTCAACATGTCATGGTATCTTAACAGAATGATACATCGTTGAAATGAGGATAATACACGGTAGAAGAAAGCCGATCTATCATTTACAACGAAGCTGATAGACTACTTATTCTGGAATACAGTACCGAACACTGCATTGAGGATAATACACGACAAAATTATGTTGAGCTTATACTGAGCTACTAATACCCTAGATATACCCTACTGATACCCTACCTATTTCATAATCCAGTCAAATACCTTCAGAAAAGAGACTGGATCGGCACTGAAACGATACGGGCATCTTCAGCCGAGACAGCCCAACAAGATGAAGTGTAGAATAAGTGATCGACAAGGTCGTGACGGACGCGGCAGAATTATGTTGAGCATGTAGTAGAGAATGCGGCGTCGCATCGTGACGTAGACGGTGACGTCCGGGTAGACGGCCGGTCCGATCGGATAGCGCACCTCGTTGCGAACGATCCTGGTCCCCACGAACGACCACTCGCCGTTCGTCACGTAGTTGGACATGTCGACGTAGTCGCGACTCTTGACAATGTCCACCTGCGTACGAGCACGGTTAACCATAGTTGTTAAAACGTTTCATTACTGGCCCGCCTACACATAGTGTAGGAGGGCCAGACTAGTAACGGTCGCGGGTGTCTGTCGTCGTCTGTCGTCTGTAACACTCCACGGCGGGCCTGCAGGCGGCTTCACCCGCGCAGGCAAGGCGATGACGTCATGCCGCCTGCAGTCTAATTATAGCTCCACGGTAACACTGCACGGCGGGCCAGTAGTGTTACGTCCCGTTAGGTCGTCACCATGTTTTTATGCATTCGCCACCTGACAGTGTTGGCGAAGACGCTATATGTTTTCGGACTATTTGTCCGCCGCGTTCATCCGTTCGTTCGTCCGGACAAATCTTGTTACCATATGATATCTTATGAACGGCTTGCGCCATCTCGATGAAACTTACAGTGAACATTCAATAGCCCCTACTGATGACCTGATTAGATTCTGGAGGTCAAAGGTCAAGGTCACATCAGGCCTAAGTATGTGGTGGCGAGGGCATCCACGTCGACGCTGGGGCTTCGAAGTCCATTTTCTAGTTTTTGTCTTCATATTTTTGCCCACAGTTGATATTTTTTCTAGAATCACTTAACGTTAATCACAGTAAATACTAATTTTCAATTATATTATGCATGTTACATTTTAGGCATTGCTCTAGTTATGAAAATATTGTCATGAACACAATTACATTACAATAATTGTTTACTGTAAGAGACCTCAGAAGTCTGCCGTAACTTTTTCGATCAGTTCTGAAACTGCGAATTGTACAATTTATATATCGAACATGTTTTTATTCTATAATTTTAGTGTTTTATTAAGGTACAAAAATGCGTTTTTAATGTTTTTATCCCAAAATTTACGTTTTTAAATTAAACCTGCCGTAATAACTATGGCAGAGCAACACGATTCGCGACTCTAAACGATTTGTCAATATTCGTTTTAACCGATTCGTTTCGAACAGATTTATTTTTAGACGAAGACCTACCTCTTCGCATGTCCGTTGCCACGATCATGACTGTAACGTGCCCACGATTTCGGACACATTAATCACTCGTTCATTTCATTATACTGTATGTATAGGGTTAAACCGGGCTACCGTACCTAAGGTTTTCGTGGCGACCAGCGCTTCTTTTTTTGGCACACAACCTTTGCGAGACCTGCTGGTGTTACTTTCTGACAAGAAGCCTCTAGGTTTTATAATTTCTTCGGGCCGCACCAAATGTCAATCACTCACTGGCCCACTAGTAATAATATATTTTTTTTAAATTTCACCTTTATTTGTCAGGAGTACTAGGCCTAAGCCCCCTATATGTATATCACTACGTGTGTTGTATATATTACGGACAGGCAGAAAAGGAAAATACATTTCTAAATTCTTTCGGGATTGCAGAGCATCGACAAAACCCAACAGATACGTGTCAAGTAAAAGATAGCACGTTTATCGAAAAGTGCGCCAAGGTTTAATTCTATCATTCCGCCAACAGCAATGTCGAACTCTTGGCTCCGTCTTCACATAGCCACGACTGAACTAGTTGAGTGCATTCGCGGCCAGTGGCGTATACAGCATTCAACAGAGGGGGGATGCCAGAAGGGATTAAGACCCTAATAGAGCGAGCGTAGCCAGCGAGAAAAAAACTTGACATTATATGTAGAATTTCACTATTTAGGCCTATTGACTTTAAATGAAGTACTTTTACAACATATTTCTGCTAATTTCCATAACAAAATAGGCTGACTCCATGCATAAAATCAGAAATAATAGGATTTTTTGACTTTTAAAGGGGGTTGTCATGGCCTAATACTGGCAACCTCTAAATACGACACTGCTGACGATGATGTGGTAGGTAGCTGATAACACTGAGGTCTAGTTTTGTAAGGTAAGAAACGGAACAGGTACGCGAAGCACCTGCATTACTTTGTGAAGTTTACCTGAGCTTGGTCATAGGTCCATGAGCCGAACTTCATGAGACATGACTGCTGGTCGAACGGAAAGAAGGTAATGTCGACCTTGCAGGAACTTCGGAGCCGTGCCGGCGGAGCCCAGAACACGTGCCCGTTGCTGTGTACCATTGCATTCGTCGGCATGTAACCGGCCGTGAAGTCATCCGCACTATACAATGCAGGTAACAAATATGTAGGCCTAATCAAATCTCGATGCCAAGTCGCAAATGCTCAAAATGTTAAAAATATCAATGTATAGTTATATAATGCATAAGTTGTCTCTCACCTGCTATATTCAATGTTTTTATGAATGTGTTTATTAAACAGTTAAAGCAGTTAGGAGCTGGTTGTTATATCTCATCCTTGTTTTTAGGATGTATACTTTATGCAGATGATATATTGTTACTAAGTCCGTCCGTTATAGGTCTGCAAGCCATGTTGGATAAGTGTGCTGAAGTAGCCAAAGTATTATTACTGGAGTTTAATGTTGAAAAGTCACATTGTGTTGTTATTGGTAAAAAGTGTGCTAGTAATATAACTCCTATGAATCTATGTGGTAATCCTGTTGAGTGGCGTGAAAGTATCAAGTATCTTGGAGTATACCTGCAACGTGGCAGTTCTATTAAATTTGACATAAATCCTACTAAAAGAGCCTTTTATGCTGCCTGTAATACGATTTTTCTGCACGGTTCTGGAGTTGATGAAATTGCATTGTTGAACTTGCAAGAAACTTTCAGTCTAAGTGTAATTATGTATGCCATGCCAGCGTTGCGCCTCACCACTAGACAAATTAATGAACTAAATGCTTGTTGGAATAATGTTATAAGAAGGCTGTTTGGGTTTAACAAATGGGAATCAGTCAGTGCTATGCTACTTGGACTTGGCAGATTAAATATAAATCATATAATCATGTTACGCAGAGTGACGTTTTATAGACATTTATTGTACAGTTGTGACGTGTTTTTATGTAATGTGTTTTTAATGTTTTTAAAGACAATTTTAAAACTGATCCGGTACTGCAGACGTTATTTCTGCCTAAGACTAAAGCTATAAAAAGTATTTGGCAGGCCTTTGAGAATTATGTTACTGTCTAATTATTGTATTATTTTTATCGTGTGGCTCTGTTGTACATAATCTGTCTCTGTCTGTCTCTCTGCCTTGTTTGGCGAATAAACGTGTTCATAATTGTTCCGCACAAGGGCTTCTGTTAACGGGCGTACGGGCGTATTATACGCCAGAAAAAATTGGCTTAAACGCCCAAAATTAGATGACCCGGCGTACGAGACTACGAGTACGGCGCCCGAAATAAAAATTTAAAAAAAATAATTAGCCGGCCTACGTAGGTTTGACGACCACTTTGACGTAGGTTCAGCCGCCGCCGAGAAAATAATCGTCTAGCCGGCTAAACCGGCTAGCCGCCGAAAATTTTCTTAAGCAAGCCGACAATTATCGGCCAGCTTCGGCTTAGGAGTCTACTACCAGACCTTGGTGTCAGAAAGTCTCCGATATTCCATTCTTCACAGACCTAGCTGATCGCCCTTACAACAGTGCAAGGACTACCGCGGCTTGACTTTCAACTGTCTGGTTAAAAGTGAGACGCTTTGCAAGTTTGCAGCCTACTGATATGCAGCCTAATATCTCGGAAATGGTGCCAGATAGAAATGTTTTTACGACAAACCTCTTAACCACCCCACCAGCCAATCCTGGACACTGTCGCCAATCCCATGACTTGTTAACTTCATTGCTAACCTGCAGTGCGGAACCTTGTCAAAGGCTTTTGCAAAGTCTAAAAAATGTGTCGACATTTGACGCTGAATCGATGTAACCAGTTACCTTTTCTAAAAATGTCAACAAATTAGTCAAGCATGAACGTCCTTTTCTAAATCCATGCTGTGAATCGTTGATGAGACACTTGCTTTCCAGATGATGAATTAGGCTACAAACCTCTTGATAATGACCTATCGATTATCGAACAGCGGTAGCCTAATTCCGATGACCTCGAGTAACGTTCAAGGTCACTCGCCAGCCATTTTAAACGCGATTTTTCGTAGCGCTATACCGTTGACAAGGTTTCAACTTACATGTGTGTCGCGCGGTCCCTTGTGATAGCTGAGCTTCACGCTGTTTTTAAGATCTTTTCCTTATTTTTCCTGTTTTTTGTTCCGTGCAGCAGATTAAGTTCGCTAGTCCCGAGCTTTATTGTGGCGCATGCAAATATATCTTATCGTATCGTAGGCCTAGTCTCTAGCATGGAGATTTTAGGCTATGTGACCACAATGGGTTGAGAGAAAGGCGGGAGACCGTACCTTCCTTTATATACAGTGAATGACCATATGGCACTCGACTATCTGTCTAGTCGCCGGCGAAGTGTTTCATTAAATTACACGTCTGTCTGCACGCCCACCCGTGAGTGATATGCCGGTCACGACGATCATAATGCTGTCATCAGTGTCAATGTAAATCGTTGCGAGATCCAGCCGCGCTATCTATATAATAGTGGAGAGGCGCAGCACCTCCCGCTCTCACCAACCGATATATCGTGATTACGGTATATCGCGGTGTTGTGTCGGCTTGTTAAGCTGGCTGCGTCCATGGCTGTCTGTCCCGTCAGCATACTCACCGTGACTCACAAGGGGGCAGCATGCGACGCGGCCTGCTTACAGTTCGGCCCGACAATAAGGAGAACCGACATACTTGTTCAAAGCTATTGTCCGGAGTCCCGACACAGACAGACACACACACAACGGCTCGGTTGCTCTATCTGAACCACTAAAGGTGTCGGCATAATAAAAAGGTAGCTAACTCGATCACAGTACGCTATACGAATAAAAGAACGTGCGTTAAGTTGGTGTTTCACAGGCTTGCAGAATATGCAACATGAACGTATTTTACGATATTGTTATAAGTGGGACAACACTATGTCGTCGGCACGGATGCATGACAGCCATCTGGCGAACGTCGGCGTAACGAGCTAACTCGTTGTCTATTCAGTAGGCGTCGCCGTTGTCACATTGTAGTGAGGTACGACTAGTGATACAACATCAATGAGGTAGCTGCACCTGCTGTCGCTTGGAGTTGTGAATTATGATGTCTCCGCCGTGTTACTCTTATATTTAATTAGCCCGCACGGCATCGCGATGCCGAAGGGCATTATTATTCACACATGCCGATAGGCAAGATGTGGATATATCGGTTACGGTTTGTTTGTAATTTTGTGCGTGTGTGTGTGTTTGTTTGTTTGTATGGTTACGGATTTCTCCGCCGAGGATAAAGCTAGCGGCGTAAAATTTTGCAGGGTGGTTCAGGGGCGTCCTAGGCAGGGAATCTCCCATCTTGGGGAACTTTGCTCTCCCAGAAGCCTAAAATGGGGCGGCGGCAAGTATTGCTGATAGATGCCAGTCCGGCCCATCCACTGACGGGGCGCTCGCCGTCAGTGGAGGCGACTGGCGACTATCGGCAATACTTGCCCTATAGACAAAATTAGGCTACTTATGACGCAAAAAGCTTCCAGCTTCTGGGGCGCTTCGTCCATGGGGCGCATATTCGCGAGCGGAGCGAGCGAAGAAAAAAATCCGGCGCCCCAGAAGGGGCCCAGCTGAAAAGTTAAAAGTAAATAAATTGTTTGGTTGTGACTGTAAAGGTCATATTTAAGTGGTATGATGATGTCGTAGAAACTAATAGGGGGCCTATTGCGCAGCTTAAAATATAGCTTTTGTTACCTTGTGTGATGCTGATTTTAGCGTGATTTAAAAATAGAAAATTTTAAGTTGTTGGTCTTGTGTTATTTAACTCAAACTACACCAAACCTTTAGGAGTATTCTGACTGTGACAGTGATGAACAGATCTAGTCAACAGTACGAACTGTTTCATGTTGTTTTATTACCAATACCAAATAGTAACTTGCTTGCTAGTACTGACGTGTGCTGCTGCTGCGCCGACGTGGGTCTGCATGTCGATGCGACTGCCTATGTTTTCCAGTTAAAATTCTTTCAATTACGTGATCATGAATGAACATATCAAACTAAAAACGGTCAACATGGATACGGTGATGTGGGGAGGAGTGTAGGCTACTCTGGACCGTGAGTGTATTAGGCCGGGTGCGGGTGCCCCACACAGGCAAAAGTTGCCAATTTTAGACCCCAAAATAATGAGCGTTAGCTTAAGCATCCTGATTTCTGAGTGCTGTCTTTTAAAGTTTGGCTGCCTGTTTTACATGATTTATTTGCGCCCCCAGAAGTGCAATTTTAACACCTATTGTTGGGGCTGACTCTATTGGGGGCGGCCCTACGAGGGGTATTGGTAATTCTAGCACTGATTGGCTACTGTGAATCGAGAACGTTCCGCTATAATTATGCTCTCGTCCGTTTGTTGAGAAACAGTAGGCT
>Ga0209780_1001946_pt1 | contig 14235 bp, 11 predicted proteins | sample WorMetexBAHAMAS2_FD_187384 | JGI IMG/M metagenome (GOLD analysis project Ga0209780, IMG submission 187384) | Marine gutless worms symbiont microbial communities from Max Planck institute for Marine Microbiology, Germany - Inanidrilus exumae... | ecosystem: Host-associated > Annelida > Digestive... | reverse complement strand
TACCCAGGAATGACGTCACACATGCCGAAGAATAGCTATACCAAAAGACAGATAAACTTGTAATTTTTTTAGCATTTTACGGCATAATTTGTCAAAATTAGTTACACAGACGGCGTTTATATTGCAGTAAGCAGCTAGAAACTACTTTTAATCAAGTTGGTAAAAAATCGTTGCATATCATCTTTAAGTATTAGAGGAAATCTGCTTACGTGGATAGAAGCATTAAAAACATCGAAAGTAAATGGTGCATCATCGTCATGAAGCGAGGTACTGAGTGGTTTACCTCAAGGATCAATTTTAGGTCCATTATTATTTTTAATCTTTATAAGGTTGTCCGTTGGGAGTGAACCCATTGGAATTTTTCCGAGAGAGATGGCTTCGGAAAACTATACAGTCCATGGCTTATTGTATGAATTGTTTGCATGATCCTATGTTTAGCAATTTTGGTAGAACTCCAATTTCCGACAGATGCACAGATAGACACACGACCACAGCATACACCGTGCCGGTGTAGTGTCGCACTGTATAATCTCGTTTTATTCATATCATCATTATGTCCTCATAATTCATATGCATGGCAGCATACAACAAGTGTCATATCAATGTATTGTAACTCTTGCTAGCTTTGAGAAGCCGATTGTTTTCAAACTTTTTGTGCTTATGGTAGAATATTCCCTGCTTGAAAATTATGCCAAGCATAATAGATAATAACTGTTTTCTATTTTTAGCACGCCGTTGCTGGAATGAAACAGATGAGTCCAGTACCGGAAAAGATTGTGCTACGAAGCACCACTAAAATCAGCTTAAACGACAGGTTTGTAAATGCGACACATTTTCCACAACGTGACGCCAGTTATGTATTTATGTCTGTTTCATTCAGTAATTTTGACAGTGACACAATTTAGACCGAAGTTTTTCTGATTTGAAAGGGATTAAACAGTGGACTTTTAAAATTTTGTTGACCATTGGTCCTTAAAAGCATTGCTAGTCACTGCTGTGGTGTGTGCAGCAAAAAAGTCAGTAATATTATCAGAGCAACTGCTGCAGCTGACTGCATTGCTTCCAACTGGCCGGTGTTGCATTAACATTTCCCCCTTGAAAATCGCCTCCCGCTATATGGCCTGTCATCAGAATTCATTGACCACTTGTTCTTATCATTATTATTATCTTTTTTAGATTGTTGTTCCCACATCCCATAAGTTTGCAAAAGCCTTTGAAAATGCGTACAGGTTGGATGGCGTTTCTGATGCCAAACCATTGCAGCAGAACATTGAAGGTAAACGTTTGTGCCTTCTTGAGTAGGTGCAGGCCTTGAGCACGTCAGTTAAGATTTGGTTGAGTGAGATCTGTTACATTTTAGACCACCAGACGTTAGTTTAGTAGTTTTTGTTACCAATTTTGTGTTATTGTTTCTGTAGTTTTATTGATACATGTCTGGCTTTGTTGCATTAGGTTTACTTTCTCAGGTCAGATGATTGGGTGGAAAGAGTGTTACCACAATGGTCTAATTATGCATTTGCCACCAAACAATGTCACGAAGGTGTTATGTTTTCGGGCTGTCTATCCGCCGCGTTTGTTCGTTCGTAAATCCAGACAGATCTTGTTACCACGATATCTTGTGAATGTCTTGAGCAGTCTCGATGAAACTCACAGGGAATAGCCACTACCACTACTGATGACCTGGTTAGATTTTGGAGGTCAAAGGTCAACAACACTGCAAGCTGTCGAGGTGGTGAAGTCATCCATGTTGACACTGGGGCATTAACGTCCATTTTTAAGTCGACTCCTCCGAATCGACCTAATAAAGTCATAAAGTGGGTCTCAAATGTACGTCCGTCCGTCCACGAAAAGTTTCTTCGATTTCAATGAAATTTGGTGTGTAGGTAGAGGTCGATGAGTGATGCATAACGGTATGCCGTATGACCCGATCCAAGGTCAAGGTCACGAGCCCTTGAAAGTCGGAAATTCGACCATTTTCAAAGACTATCTTCTCCCCCATTTATAACGGGGGCTGGCAAATGCACAGATTCTTAAATTATGGCACACTACCTAAAGCTTATCGTTGCCAGATTTTTCATTTTTGTCCTAGTTTCTGTGTCACGTGACTTTGCAGTTGGCAGTAACTTGGGAGTCGACCGCCAGTCCCATACGGGGCTAATTTATCTAGTTTTATGTCAACTGAGATGTTACACCTTAGCTCAGTCGGTCAATTCAATTCAACAAAGTTGTCCTTGAAGGTGATCTTCAACAGTGCTTGGACTGCCACGTATCTGTGTTCAAATGTAGGTTCTCATCACTAACCGAGAACTACCTTCGCGAAAGACGAGAGGAGAGATCACGGTACATACAGCAGAAGAAAGCACGCTATGCCACTTCTCGAAAGAGTCGATACTTTGCGCACATGGATTACGCTGTCCGCAGTAATTGGGTTGGTAACTCAGAGCATCTGTCTCCCTAGCATTACACGCACGATTTCCCCAACATGTCATTAATATTCTTCCTGTCATTTCCCACTGTTGGTTCGGTGACAAGATGGGCATTTGGCCTATAATAAACCTGTATCAGTTATACCCAAAGGTTCTGGGGGGAAAACCAAGGGTACTGTTTTCACCATCATTTTATTTGTCTCTGTTTGTTACTATGCCTCCAGTAGGGTGTGAGGTATTGCGATCAGCGTGTCTGTCTGTTTGTCTGTTTCTTTGTCCGCTTGCACATCTCAAAAACCATTATCACCCGGACCGTTTCTTCTCAGCCACCCTTTTTTGTTTTTTTTGTTTTTAGTCTTGTGCGCTAGATTAAGCTGGCCCCCACTCTGTCGGTTTTCAGGCACACATAAATATATCATATCATATCCTATGTCCAAATTTCACAAAATTTTTTTGTACATGTTGTTTGTGGTCATGTCTTGGTCCTTCTCCTACAATAGTGCAATACGTTATGTACTTCCGTTTTGTTGATAACGACATGTTTTCACATAATGGGGCCAGTGGGTCAGAAGCAAAGAGAATGTTGTGTTTCGTCCAGTTTGCCAAGTAGATGTCAGACAGCATTATGCTTGGTCAAGTTCACCAGATGGCGGCACCAGAGGCAAAGTTGCAGTGTAGAATTGCAGGCTTTTTGTGCATTTTTAGCAGGACAACTCATCGACAAGTTACGGGTGAACTTACACGATTTTTGGGAAATAGGTATATTATGAGCCGGAGAAGAGTTGATTGAATTTCGGAAGGTTATGGGTTTGGGGTTAGATTAATGCAGCTGCTGCTCGTCAGTGGCAGTGGCATGACATAAGTATACACTCTGCCGATTGCCCTCTTGTTTATTGTGAAACAGTTGTGTTTGTTGGTCGAAGACGAACGTACATGACCGACTTGGCTACGAAGGCCAGCGTCGTTACCGCGAGCGCCGGCGTTACCGTGAATATAGTGACGGATACAGCCGAGCGTGGTGGCAGTGGTACTATGGCTATAGATATCAGCCGTCGTATGACAGCTCTGAGGAGTGGATAGAGTACGACAATACCGACGAAGACTATTATTACAGCTGGAGACCTCGTGCTTATTCAGGTTCTTTACTTATTTACGTTCACAAAGGAGGCTTTATATGTCGGCTTGTGTTTGTTTGTGTTTTTTTTGTCTTCAGCAGGTCGGTACTAGAAAAAACTAGCAATCACAAGAGTGCAAGGCCCACACCGGGACTGTTTTTTGCCTCATGACCTTGACCTTTAACATTTTGACCCCCAAAAAAATTGATTTCCAGGACTCATGGTCGAACATGCCTGTGTCAAGTTGGGTGATCCTGGTTGCTTTGGTTTTTGATGTATTGTGTGGAAAAACAAACTAGTAAGCACATAAAGCCACCAAACACCCTACCCATGCGACTGCCTGCCATTGGCATGGGTAATTAATTTTCTACAAGATTGTCCACTTCACCTTAAGTGTGTTTCCACACTACCTTGTGAAACTTCAAAATTACAACTGCTATTTTTGTACCATTTAGCATTTAAATGTTGTTACGTTTTGTTAAATTTCAAGTAAAACTGATTAATTTTGATTGTATGAGTAAAAATTCATCCATTATGTTACATTTTTGAATTTCACAAGGTAGTGTAGCAACACAGTTCAGATGAGATGAAACACACACTGTAACAGTTACATAGAGAGTTTCCTCAGGAATCTGCTAGTGAAAGAATTTTGAAAATCGGTTTACATTTGCTGAAGTTATGACCAAAAGTCAAGTTTATTGTTTTTTGAGATACAAATGTTTGTGTGTGTTTCTTTGTTCCTTATACACAGCCACAGTTTTGAGCGGATCTGGACGAAATTTGGCATTGTTATACCCTCCGGATGGTCATGGCTCATGGGGGTTAACGAGTGATGCTTGAGCCTGTGGGCTTATGCTCCGCACACCCGGGAAATTCAAAACTAGCGGGTGACAAGCATAATGGATCGCGCACCATAGACATGTGATGGAGCACTATATGCACTAGAGTGGAGCGCTAGTTTGTGATGTGCCAGTGAGTTGGTCTGTTGGATAAGTAGCAATTGTACGATTGTTATTATTATATTTTGCCAGGTTACAGGAGGCCAGGTGGATATTTGAATCCATATACTCGAAGGTGAGTGTGAACTCGTGTATTATGTATCGGTTAATCAGTCCTTGAACCAGGGTTTGTCCCACGTCATACATGCATTCGCTTGGTGTATTATGGTAAACGGGATTTGTTGTACATTTGACTATTATTAACTGAGGAATTTACATGTTTTAGTCGGTCTTATGCAATTATCCATTTTGTAGTTATTCTGGAGATTCATTTGCGTGAGTCACTTTTAAAATGACATCCAAAGGAAACCCAGTTAACCAGACACTGAAATTAGTATTAGTTGTGAAGGAGTTGAATATGCCGAATATTTTTCATGATGGGACCGAAGTGCTTACGAAAGTGCAGAGAATGGCTCAAGATGCCACGAAACGTGCCATGATTGGAAACCAGACGCGAAAGGTTCTAATATGTGGTAAGAACCAAAAACCGGAACTGTTTTCAGTGGCCTTTTGGGTGCGAGATGACGTGTTAATGTCAGCAAATAACATCGGAAGGACACAAGCGCTAAGTGTAGTTGAAAACTTGTGTAAACTGATCTGTAATGCAGCCTGCTAGAAGGTGGGTGGCATAGTAGTCGTCTGTTACTAAGTAATAATGCCGCACATGGGCTCTGGGGCTGTAATGCAACTGATTTATTTGTTGATTTTGGTGCTATATAAAATGTTTGTTTGCTTCGTTTACTTTCTTCCTTTCTGATTTACTTTCTGTTTTATTTACTTCCTTGCTTACCACTTCTACCCTTTCCATTTTCAGGCTGGATGTCGTAAGTAGTAACCAAACCTTTCTTTACTTTTTGGTGTGTTGTAGTATATTTTGTTACGGATGCAAGTTTGATTTTGTTGTGTTTAATTTACTTTTTAAGTACTAAGCCAAGAGATTGGCTGACCTATTTGTGTCGAACGGGACATAAAACCTTAACTCGATCAATCAACCAGTACGGAGTGGAAATGTTGCAACTGTTGCAGTAGACAGAGCTACTCGGGATATCGTCGAGGAAACTGGAGATCACGACGGGGTCGCAGTCAGTGGTTTGATCGGTCTGCGGTGACCAGAGAACAGCTGGACTTAGAGCTGGATGAGTACATGGGGAACACGCGATCTCGACTTGACTCCGAGCTTGATGCGTATATGGCCAACGAGACAATTGCTGTGAATTGCTAGGACATGCGTGCGCCGTCTCTGTCTAGATCTGTCTGTACTTGACTGACCGAGAAAGTCTTGAATTTTCCGTTTCTTTTGGCTACTAGAGAGTCGTGACTTTTTCCATACTTTTTGCTGCTACTTCAGTTCCTGAGAGTGAATTTTGCGTTGTCTCGGACAGAAAATTTACCACGAGAACGGTACTGAGAGGCCGATAAACAGTGGAAATGTAGCATAATGTCGACTGAAAAAAATGTCCGGGATCTGTCACCTTGTCAATTTCAGATAAGTAAATTTGCTGCCTTTTTAGGTCGACTCTTCAACAGTGTCACCGAATAAAGCCGGTCTCAAATGTCCGTCCGTCCGTTCGTCCACAAAAAGTTTATTTGATTTCAATGAAATTTGGCAGGTAGGTAGAGGTGAATGAGTGATGCACAATGGTATGCAGTATGACCATTGACCAGAGTGAGATCAAGGTCACAAGCCCTTGAAAGTTGGAAATCCGGCCATTTACAATGGGAGCTGGCAACTGACCACTGATTCTTAAACTAGGGCACAATATCTAAATTTGGTCGTGCCGGATTTTTTATATTTGGCCTAGTTTTTGTGTCACGTGACTTTGAAGTTGGCACAAACGTCAGTTGCGAAGAGTGGACCGTCAGTCTCGTACGGGACTAATTTTTTGTCTTTATAATTTGGGTATTGTGTGTATGTATGCTTTGGTTACATACAAAGTATTGATATACCGGTAAGTGAGTTCTGGGTAGTATGTTGACTGATATAACAGCTTCACGAACGTCCGTGTTTAGGGTGCATTGTGATTCGTGTCAAGCCTTCTGATTAAGAGTCAAATAATAAGGCAAAATTTATTTTTGAAATTTTTGCAATAACTCTGTCACTTTATGTCAGTTTCAGTCATTCTTCTGTGATAATTGTAATTTTATGTCGAATGACTTCTCTTATCTTTCAACCGACAGTGTCAGAAAGCTGAAGGAAAAGCAAAGTTCCGACCCAAACCAGGAAACGTTGTTTGTTGGCCTCATCCTTTATTATTTACCATTTTGACTCATAAAAGAAGGGAAATCACGCCTTTTATGCCGACTCTCTGGCGTTACGTTGCATCGAGAGTCGATTATTTTTTCAGTGACTGGACGTGATGCTGAGTCAGCAAATCTGAACATGTGGTTTATTGTATGTTTACAATGGACGTTGTCGTTTTTGTTCTTTTGTGGATTTTTTAAAAGTGGAGTTACAAAGTTCAAAGGTAGAGTTACCTGTTTATTGGTTAGTGCAAGCTGCTGAGTAGACGTATTTCCATGAGAGTAGGCAACGCTGGCATTATCTGTTTTGTTTTTTAGCCGTCCTTGATCCGAGGATTATCCATACCATGGACGTACTTTCTCCATTTATCTCTGTCATTCTGATTGAATCTTCCACGCTGACATTATTTGACTGTTATAAGGCATACACCATAGATAAAATTCAGTTTCTCTCTCTGCTTGTTTGATAAAAGAGAAAACACGTTGATACTTTTTCCATATCACTAACGAACAAAAATTTGAATATTTGAATATAAACAATTTGAGAATGAAGCTAATTTTTAAATGTCACTGGAGTTTTTTAATGGAAGTGTTAAAAGAACATTCAGTATTTGAACGACTTTGCTTATGTAAATATGAAATTCTAAGTCAGCGATGGCCGGGAATTTGTCCATTTTATTATGTGTATATTTGTGCCACATACTTAGAGGGTTTTTGTTTTGTTTAGTCAGTTCACTGTTAGTGGTTTGTAATGGTGCTTCTTAGGACCAGAACTCTTAAGAACCGTTTCTGTAATTTCTTTTGATATCTAGCATCGTTTTATGCTATAATATTAATAAACTCAAACTTACTTATCTGTACTGAGTCCCGTAAAAATAGCTTTGTGTTTGATAGTTGCTCTTACCGTAATTTCTTCACCATATGCTGATCCAATTTTCTGTTTTTATTTCGCTGGCAGACTCGGTAGTAAATATGCAGTAACATGATCCGTGAATATCCGAATACTGCTCAAATGCCTCTCCACATTAGCTTGTGATTTGTCATTAATCACAGCATTGGTTTCAGATTGTCGCTAGTTTTCCAACATTTCTATTTCACACGGTTGTATGGCGACCGGTTTGCACTGTAGCGGGGTGTTTAATGACAACTTTATCACACAAATTTACTTGCTTTCTTCTTCACTTAACCACTTCCTCCAGAATAGGCCCCTTCTGTTTCCAGGCTGGAAGTCACCGGAGGCGATCAAACCTGACTTTAGTTTTTTTGGGGTTGTTCATTTTTGTTGTAGTATATTTTGTTACCTATGCATGCTTGCTTTTATTATCCACACATGCTGATAGGCAAGGTGTGGATACTGTTTGTGTGTTTGTTTGTTTTTTGTACGGTACGGTTATGGATTTCTTTGCCGTGGATAAAGCTAGCAGCGTCAAATTTTGCACGGAGGTTCATCGGCGTCAAAGGCAGGGAATCTCCCATTTTTGTGAACTTTGCTCCCCCAAAAGCCCAAAATCGGACATATCGGCCAGCGCGCCACCATCTCCACGACATTCACAACGATTAACCTTTGGCTCCCGAACACATGAGCGTAAGGTGTGGACGTAAGACCGGCATGTGTGGATATACGTCAGTCCCCGTACTTGTTGTCTTTGTTTTTGTTTATCGGTACTAAGCCAAGAGATTGGCTCGGATGGACGTCTCTAAAATGACCTATTTTGTGTCGGGTGGGACGTAAAACCTTGACTCAGTCTATCAACCACAAATTTACTGCTGAGTCTGCCGGCAAAAGAATTTTGAAAATGGACAACATTTGGTGAAAAACGGCTGAGCATGTGGTCGCTATGGACTTTGTGTAGCCACCGCTTTGTGGAGCTTACATTGACAGTCATATCTGTGTGAAGTGACAATTTTATGGCTGCGAAATTAATCATTCAATTAATTCTTACAGATTTTTATCAGCTTGAAACAAAAGAAATGGTGTGTTGAAGTGTCGGCATCACTGTTAGTAACAGTGTAGTGAAATGTACGTGAACAGTGGTAAACTCCGTTTCTTTGTGTTTGTATGTTTGTGATTAATTTTTATAAAAGACGAGAAAATGTGCACTATTCCTTGTGTTTGATGTAAACGAAATGGCATATTTAGAATTTTAGAATGGGGGCTACCCGTGTTGTAAAATTAGTGTCGTAGTTACAGTTATATAATTTACCGAAGGAGGCTTTGGAAAATGAATTGCTCAATTTACCAACAACTTTTAAAATTATTCTGAGCCTCGTCAGGGAGACAAAAAACAAATGGTGATCAAAACAGCCGTATACGGTCATTATTGCACAGGCCTCTTCAGGCGGTAAGCGTAATGTAACGGTCTGGCGTCCGTCCGTTCGTCTGTCTGTCCCGCCTTTTTTCTAAAGCTAATAGAGCTAGTTTATTCTAACATTAATAGAGCTCGCGGCGCATACTGAACTTGAATCATCGGGGGACAGCACGCGACGCGGCCAGCGTGCATTTCCCAACGAGTATTACGGTTACAGACTGAGACGATTACCTGTTGGCTTTCCACAGTAACTACATGTATCTTGTACCATTGGCGAGATGCATGTATAGCAATTAGCAAATGTTTGTCGAAACGTCCCATTTTTCTCAACCTTCGCTGCCAGACATTTTGCGCTTCCCTCCATTGGCGTTGAAGCTGTTGGATTATCATCAAGATCTTTGCAGTCAGGAAACTAGAGAAACTGTCTTGGATCAAGGATCGAGGTCAGACAGACCGCGTTACTACGTCCACACGCGCTGGGCTCCGCCGCTGCCGCTGGCCTCTGTCGCGCCGCACGCCTCGCCGGGTAGCGCAGCTGATAACGTCACAGTAAACACTACTATTTCGGACGTCCGTCATTACTCAATGTTTCTTAGTTTGTGTGTACTGATGTACGATTTTCATAATAAATAATAATAGGACGTCGACGTAGACACTTATGTAGCACACATTTTTGCATTGACCTTGACCTATTACCTTCAGTCCCGGCGAGCTATGGTCATGATCCATATACGTGTAAAAATCGAGGTCAAAGATCCGTCGGTTCAAAAGAGTGGAAACAAACGGCCGACGGACACGCTAACGCTGTCAGTTACCAGAGACTCATAAGGCATGGATTGCGTCAGAGACCGCAGAGGGTAACGAAAAGTGAAAAAGTGGGGGTCGAAGTCGGAATAGCTGACAAAAAGGGGGTCAAACGCCGCATGTGGACCTCGTACTCGAAAAAGTGGGGGGTCAAATGAACCCCTGTACCCGTGGCTCCGCGGCCCCTGGATTGCGTGATGATGCATTCAGCAATTTCGATAGAACAGCGACTTGTGACAGATCGACAGACAAACACGGGCCATAGCACATCCCGGGCTGTGAATACTGTAGACCCCTTTATGTTCGCGAGCTTAACGAAACCGCGAAATTAAAGGGCGTGAATATTGATACGGTACTGTAGCAACTTCAATTGGCATTACTCGGAATTGGGCTACTTGAATTCGCCAAAATAAAAGGCGCCAAAAAAATTTTTGCATGCAAAATCGACAACTTTTAGGGCAGCCAAATTAAAGGGTTTTTACAGTATGCGTCATGCGGTAAAAAGTAAAACACATTGTCGGCTCTGTTCTGTACAGCTTGACACTGAAAGAAAAGCACTTTCGGTCTGATAATCGGTGGTATTTAGGTGTGGCGTCACGGTCTGGTACCGAGGAGAGATACATCACGCTCCAATATCTACCACTGCAGTGACGTTAACCCTTTGACAGCATATTGACGACGCCCACAGTACGATACGGGCAAGGCGATTCGATACGGTACGGTACGGTACGATATATTAACGTGCGCTCAAAAGCTGGCGAGATGGCCAGCTTAATCTAGCGCACGGCAATGAAACAAAAAATAAGGAAAAAAATAAAATCAAAAACCAAATAGCGATTGCTGTCAGTCTGGTATGAGCACTTTCTGGTCTGTCCGCCTTCTTTCTGTCTGTGAATAGGACAACTCAGTTATGGGTTGATTCTCATGAAATTTGGGGAAGATAAACTCTGGAACATAGAAAAGTTGTATTAATTCTTAGTTTTGAAATGATGTAGTATTGGGTTAGGTTTAGAGTTGGCGCACCTGTTGTTCGCCGGTAACATGTGACGTGGAGAAAGTATGCGATGATTTACCGAGTACCTTCTGTTTTCGTACAGTGACCCTTACGATTGGTACAACCAGAGGAGCTTAAACTCTGCCAGTGACATCTGAATTAAGCCTTTAACGTTTAAATAGAGCTGGACAATATTTTTGAACGTTTCAATAATTGATATTACTTTAATAGCGTCTAGCATCGTTTACAGTAAGACAAGATGCAGTCGGAGACGGCAGACTTCGCCCCCCAGTGCCGCTACCTGGCGAACTATACGAAAAAACGTCTTCTGTGATTCTGTCCTATTCGGTCCATTATTTGAAAACATGACGCCATCCACAGACCTCAAGTACATAACGTATTGCATTGCCCCAGGGGAACACCAAGCCACGGCAACAGGTAACGTGTACAAAAAATTGATGAAATTTGGACTACGTTTTTTGTCTAGATATGCCGGCGGACAGACAGACCGACACGGAGACACGCTGCTCGCAGTACTATTCGCCCCTAACGGTGGTGAAATGAAACAACACAATCAAATCTGTATCCAACTATCTATCACATATAGGCCTATGGATGGGTTGCTGCATTCTAGTTGAGCGAGGGGATGATACCCATTTTCGCCGTACCAGGTCCCATTCGGCGCTGTCAGTGAAGGATTTAACAGTGTCAGTAGAGTTTGGCGGAACAGGGCCCCACAAATTTATGAACCTCATATTCAGAAAAGCAGGGATCGATAATTAGGGAAAAGTACATGAGCAAGGAAGTATAAGGGCCCTGGTGTCACATTTGTATCAAACAAGGCCCACAAATTTGTGAATCCGCTGCCCCGTACGGGTTTCCTCGGTGGAATGTGCCATGATTCATTTGTTGTTTTCGGTGTTATATAAATTTTGTTTGTTTTTTACTTACCTGCCTTACTTTCTTCCTTCCTTACTTTCTTCTTTCCTTATACTTTCTTCCTTACTTATTTACTTTCTGACTTACGTCTTCCAAAATAGGCCCGTTACGTTTCCAGACCGGAAGTCGTAGGAGGCGACCAAACTTGGCTGTAGTTTTTTTGCGGGTGTGGGTGGTTTGATTTTATGTTGTAGTATATTTTGCTACGGATGCATGTTTGCTTTGTTGCGTATGATTCAGTTTTTCAGCACAAAGCCAAGAGATTGGCTGGGAAGCACGTCTCAGAAATAACCTGTTTTGTGTCGAGTGGGACGTAAAACTTTAACTCAGTCAATCAGCCAATGTGACTCCGATGTTGGGGCGCCGTTGTGGCGTTAATTTGATTGGCGCCGCGTATATACGTACTTATTTACTTACTACTTAACTTCGCTGTGTTTTTTTTCTGTATTTATTCTTTTCTCAACACTTCTGAAGGGTTAAAGCCAATCGATGACTCTACGACGAGTCTTGTGCGCTGCCGCTGGTCTCAGATTTAGGACCGTGGAGTAAGCAGAATGCATCCATCGCTAAGCCTGGCTTCATTCGTCCACCGTCACGTTACTCTGACCGGTTCACAGCACCATATAGTTGCGTCTTGTAGGACGTATCAAACACGCAACGCGCTTGAGAATTCTCATCCAGTCGTCCGCCCAGTGTTTTACTGATGGCCGATACACGTCAGCAAGAACGATGATCAACTGTATGCAAATTAACACCGGCGACGATAAAACAGGGTGCGCCAGAAATATTTTTTAAAGAATTTTTCGGCAAGGATACTTTGTATACTGACTGGAAGAAAGGCTTTTAATAATCTGAACGTAGTCGCTGATTTCTGAACTAATCCGTGCATACGTCATAGCGTCGTAAAGCTCTGTCGATTCTGCGAGAGATGACATCTTACATCTAACAGCTTGATGAATAAATCATAATTTTGAATATGATTATTCATGGTGAACAAAATAAAGAATTAAAAGAAGCCAGCACTCGCAAGAGTGCAAAGACCCACGCCGGCACTTTTTTGTGACTGACTTTGACCTTTGACCTTTTGACCCCAAAATAATTTGGTTTCCGACATTCAATGTAGTACATGTCGTGGAACATTTCTACGTCAAGTTTGGTGATTCTAGTTGCGTCGATTTTTGAGATATCGTGCGAATAAACAAACAGACAAACGACGGGGTGAATAACCTACCCCTGCCACTATAGTCGGCGTGGGTTATGATCCCCAAACCGTCACATATCACACAGTGCATGTGATGTCAGGAAAAGTGAGATTAAACTGCAAGGTGATAAAATGGGAGGACTGAAAAGATAATTTTCGAGGATTTTCCGCAAAAGCAATGGCGAGTAAACTCTGTCAAAACGTTAATAAGAAAGATCGGTAAAAGCGGGCTCGTGATGATTCGTCGCAGCTGGAATAAGCTGAGCCAAGAATTCATCGATCATCAGTCGAACGGCCTGCCAAATACTCCATTCTCGCCGCAAAATGGAGTAAACAAATTGAATGATTCTGTTTAAATAACTTCACTGTTTCTGTTAGAGATACATGCTTCCAACATTTCGGTAATTTATACGGCAATATTCCATTTTGTTTACGTCTAAATAATTTTTGTTGAAAAATAACTAAACGTATATCATCATCGTTTATTTGCGTGAAAAAACAAAAAACATTCAAACACGCAGAAGCAACAAGGCAAAATATGCACTTACAGGTGCCGTTATGAGAGGTTATAGTTCAATTCTTACAAACTTCTGAGCCTAACATTACACATAATGATAATAAAAACAATACAAATATAAACACGAAAAATAATGTGGAATACATAAGATAGGCCTACAAATACACAGAATCTACTCATACCACAACTCTGTTATACAAAGTGCTATGCAAACCTATTGTGTTCGCTATATTATCATTTTTTGTTTTCCTGTTCTTGCTACTATGCATGTGTCTGAATTTCTTAAGTTATCACTGGCTGGTAAATATAAAGAAACAGTGTAGTTTGACGCGCAACAGAATATTTTAACTGTCACAGAACACCGTTTGACATAGCCTAATTATTTTGGTTCAAACTATTTAATGCTGAATAAACATTCAAAATAATAGCGGTATGCCAGTTAATAAATCTCTGACATTGCATTCGAACGCATTTAGCCATTGTTGAAGTACTATAACTTGCCAGTAGAATATATTATTTTGATGACGCACCGTATAGAATCGAGGGAGCGTGGATATTTGACTGGACTTTCAGTGATTTTCATATTCGATCGACCACTCTCTGTCAGCGCACTGTCCATAGGCCTAAAACATGGTTCAGCGTTAACTAAACTACTGTAATAATAATAATAATAATAATACGATTTGTATAG